>Ga0105239_10000694_pt1 | contig 47928 bp, 41 predicted proteins | sample KBSC44metaG_FD_92761 | JGI IMG/M metagenome (GOLD analysis project Ga0105239, IMG submission 92761) | Corn rhizosphere microbial communities from Kellogg Biological Station, Michigan, USA - KBS C4-4 metaG | ecosystem: Host-associated > Plants > Roots > Rhizosphere > Soil | place: Michigan, USA...
CCGTGACGGCACGACCGTCTACGATCGCGACGACCAGCCGGTCGAGCGGCCCGTGATCATCTCGGGCGCCAGCGACATCACCATCTCCAAGGGCAATCACCGCCACTTCATGCTCAAGGAGATATACGAGCAGCCGATCGTGGTGGCGCAGACGCTGCGCGCCTATGTCCGCCGGTTCGAGGGGCAGGTCTCGCTGCCGACCGAGGATTTCGATCTCTCGTCGGTCCGCCGCGTCACCATCGTCGCGTGCGGCACCAGTTTCTACGCCGGCATGGTCGCCAAATACTGGTTCGAGCAATTCGCCCGCGTGCCGGTCGACATCGATGTGGCGAGCGAGTTCCGCTATCGCGAGCCGGTGATGGAGGAAGGCGGGCTCGCGCTCTTCATCTCCCAGTCGGGCGAGACGGCGGACACGCTGGCGGCGCTGCGCCATGCCCGTGCCAACGGCCAGAAGATCGCGGTGGTGGTCAACGTGCCGACGTCCACCATGGCGCGCGAGGCGGATCTGCTGCTCGCCACCCATGCCGGGCCGGAGATCGGCGTCGCCTCGACCAAGGCCTTCACCTGCCAGCTCGCGGTGCTGGCCACCTTCGCCGCCAATCTCGCGCGGGCCAAGGGGCGGCTGAGCGCGGACGAGGAGCGCAACATCGTCCGCCACCTCGCCGAGGCGCCGGCCGCGCTCAACGGCGCGCTGGCCTATGACGAGCAGATCGAGGCGATGGCGCCGATGATCGCCAAGGCGCGCGACGTGCTCTATCTGGGGCGCGGCCCGGATTATCCGCTGGCGCTGGAAGGCGCCCTGAAGCTCAAGGAAATCAGCTACATCCACGCCGAAGGCTATGCGGCGGGCGAGATGAAGCACGGCCCGATCGCGCTGATCGACGAGAATGTGCCGGTGATCGTGCTGGCGCCCTCCGGCCCGCTGTTCGAGAAGACCGTCTCCAACATGCAGGAGGTGCAGGCGCGCGGCGGGCAAGTGGTGCTGATCTCGGACTATGACGGGGTGGAGCAGGCCGGCGAGGGCTGCCTCGCCACCATCACCATGCCCAAGGTCCACCCGCTGATCGCACCCCTGGTCTATGCGATCCCGGTGCAGCTGCTGGCCTATCACGTGGCCGTGGCGAAGGGGACGGATGTCGACCAGCCGCGCAACCTGGCGAAGAGCGTGACGGTGGAGTGAGAGCGATCCCCCTCTAGATCCGTTCGGTTCGAGCAGCTTCGAGCGAAGTCGAGAAGCGCCCGTCGAGAACCTCGCGGCGACTTCTCGACTTCGGTTCTCGACAGGCTCGAACCTCCGCTCGAAGCGAACGGACGGGAGCCGGGGCCATGCCTGGCTCCCCCGTGCTTCACGCCACCGACAGCGCGACCTTCGCGCCATTGTGGGCGAGGTGCGAGTAAGGGCACACCACGTCCGCCGCGGCGACCAGTTCCTCCGCCGTCGCGCGATCGACGCCCGGAATGGCGACGCTGAGCGCGATGTCGAGGCCGAAGCCGCCGCCGTCCGCGCGCGGGCCGATGCCCACCAAGGCGGTGACCGTGGTCGCCTCGTCGATCTTCACCTTCTTCTGCGCGGCGACATATTTCAGCGCGCCCAGGAAGCAGGCCGAATAGCCGGCGGCGAAGAGCTGCTCCGGATTGGTGCCGTCGCCACCGGCGCCGCCCAGTTCCTTCACAGTGTCGAGCGTGACCGACAACCGGCCGTCCGACGACTTGGAGATGCCGGTGCGGCCGCCGGTGGAGGTGGCTTCGGTGCGATACAGGATGGTCATGGCGAGGTCTCCTTATATAGTTCGCGATAATCATTATCGCGATAATCATCAGATGCGCTTATCCGGCCGGGTTGTAAAGGGGAAAGTTTATCGCGATATGATTTTTCGTGAAAAATTTGTGGAATCCGGAGAAACGGCCATGACCGAACCCATGCGCCCGCTGGGGCTGGACGATCAGCTCTGCTTCGCCATCTATTCGGCGGGGATCGCGATCAACCGCGCCTATCGCCCACTGCTGGACGCGCTGGAGATCACCTATCCGCAATATCTCGTGCTACTGGCGCTGTGGGAGCAGGACGGCCAGACGATCGGCGCCATCGCCGACCGGTTGGCGCTCGAATCGAGCACCATCACGCCGCTGGTGAAGCGGCTGGAAGCGGGCGGCCTGCTCTCGCGCGAGCGCAATCCGGCCGATGAGCGGCAGGTGATCGTGCGGCTGACCGGGACGGGGCGGGACATGCAGGCGCGCAGCATGTGCCTGGCGGAGCGGCTGCTGGAGAAATCGAAGCTGACGGTGCCCGATCTCCAGCGCCTCAACGCGCAGGTAAAGGCGCTCAGGGACGCGCTGGCGGAAGAATAAGACTGCGCGAAAGCCCCGTTCGCACTGAGTCTTTCGAAGTGCCTGCCTCAAGCGCTGTGCTTGCTGCACGTCCTTCGACTTCGCTCAGGACGAACGGGGCGCTCGTTGCCTGCCCTCGACCTCCCTCTCCCCCGAGGGGAGAGGGTCTCAGCTCAAGGCTTGAACTTCGCATCCGTCAGCGCCGCTTCGCCCTTGAGCGCCGCGTCTCCGGCATGATGGCCGATCGCCACGGCATAGCGGCCGCCCGCGAGATGCCAGCCGCGCGCCGTCGCGTCCCAGGCCGAAAGCGTGCGGCGTTCGGCGGTCAGCGTCACGTGCTTCGTCTCGCCCGGCTTGAGCGTCACGCGCTCGAAACCGGCGAGGCGGGCCATGGCGCCGCCGGCCGGCGGCGTCACGTAGAGCTGGGGCACGTCGGCGCCCTCGCGCGGGCCGGTATTGGTCACGTCGAACGAGACGGTCAGCGTCTGCCCGCCCGCGACCTTGAGGTTGGCGTAGGCGAAGCGCGTGTAGGACAGGCCGAAGCCGAACGGGAAGAGCGGCGTCTGGCCCTGCCTGGCATACCAGCGATAGCCGACATCGGCGCCCTCCGGATATTCGACCGGGAAGCTCTGGGCCTTGCCGCCCGGCGATCCGGCATTGGAGGCCGCGTCATTGTGCGCCATCAGCGCGAGGCCGACGGGCTCCGGGCGCGGGGCCTGCGATGCCGCCTTCGGGAAGGTGATCGGCAGGCGGCCCGAGGGATTCACCTTGCCGAACAGGATGTTGGCGATCGCCTCGCCGCCCTTCTGCCCCGGATACCAGGCGGCGAGCACCGCCGGCACCTTGTCCAGCCACGGCATCAGCACCGGGCCGCCGGTCTCCAGCACCACCGCCGTCCTCGGGTTGGCGGCGGCGACCGCCGCGATCAAGGCATCCTGATCGTCGGGCAAAGCGAGAGTGGTGACATCCTCCGCCTCGGTGCGCCACTGGGTCGCGAAGATCAAAGCGATGTCGGCGGATTTCGCCGCTGCCGCTGCCGCAGCCGGATCGCTGCCATCGACATAGGTCACCTCGGCGCCCGGATTGAGCGCCTGCACCGCCTTGAGCGGCGACGAATTATGCCACGTCGTGCGCGCGAAGCTGGCGGCGGGGCCACCCTTGAGCGGGATCTCCACCGGCACGCCGCCGGTCGAGCGGACCTGCGACGAGCCGCCGCCCGACAGCACGCCGACATCGGCATGGCCGCCGATGATCACGATGCGCTTCGCGGTCGCCGCCAGCGGCAGCACGCCGCCTTCGTTGCGCAGCAGGACGATGCCTTCCTCGGCCGCCTTCTGGGCGACCAGCGCATGCGCGTCGGTGTCGATCGGCTGGACCGCCTGCGGCGAGGGATTGTCGTAGAGGCCGCTGGAGATCACGCCGGTCAGGATGTTGCGCACCATCGCGTCGAGCCGGGCCTGCGGCACGCTACCCTTGGCGACGGCCGCGCGCAGCTTGTCGCGGAACCAGTCGCCATCGTCGAGCTCCGCGCCCGAATCCTGGTCGAGGCCCGCATTCGCCGCCTTCTCGGTGGAGTGGACGGCGCCCCAGTCCGACATCACGAAGCCCTTGTAGCCCCAGTCGCCGCGCAGCACGTTGGTGAGCAGTTCGTGGCTCTCGCAGCCATGATCGCCGTTGATGATGTTGTAGGAGCACATCACCGATCCGGGCTTGCCATGCTCGATGCCGATCTCGAAGGCGAGCAGGTCGCTTTCGTGCAGCGCGCTCTGGCCGATCCGCGCGTCATAGACCATGCGGCCCGTCTCCTGCGCGTTCAGGGCGTAGTGCTTGATGGTCGAGACGATGTGGTTGCTCTGCACGCCCTTGATGTGCGCGCCGACCAGGATGCCGGAGAGCAAGGGGTCCTCGCCGAGATATTCGAAGTCGCGCCCGCCCCACGGATCGCGGGTGAGGTTGGTGCCGCCGGCGAGCAGGACGTTGAAGCGCTTGGCCCGCGCCTCCGCGCCGATCATCGCGCCGCCGTCATAGGCTACCTCCGGATCGAAGCTGGCGGCGGTGGCGAGGCTGGCGGGCAGCGCGGTGGCGGTGTCGCCCTTGCGCTGCTCGACCTGGTTGGCCACGCCGAGGCTGGCGTCGCTTTCCCTGAGCGTCGGGATGCCGAGGCGCGGGATGCCGACCATCTCGCCGGCCGACGGGATCATGTCGGTCGGCGCGCCGGGCTTGCCGGTGGCAAGCGGCGGGAACCAGGTGCGGACGAGCTGGAACTTCTCGTCCTGCGTCATCGCCTTCACCAGCGCGGTGGCGCGCGCTTCCGGCGACAGCGCACGGTCGCGCCAGGGCTGGGCCGGCGCCGCCAGGGCCGGGGCGGAGAGGCTGAGCGCGATGCCGGACAGGAGAACGGTACGCAAAACAAGTCGGGTCGCGCGCATAAAACCTCTCAGGTGCGGTGATATTGGTCGATGAGGGAACGGTGGTCGGGCAGCGCCTGCACGGCCTGGCCGGCCGCCTGGCGGATCTTGCCGAAGGCGGCGATGGCCTCGCGGGCCTGCGCCGGATCGGCGGCGAGCGCGCCCCGGCCGGCCTCGGTCGCGAAGCCGAGGCCGTGGAGGATGTAAGCCCAGCTCGGCGGCAGGAAGGTCTCGAAATCGACGACGAAGTCGAAGCGCGAGGGCAGGCGGTGCCGCCATTGCGCGAGCTTGTCCTTCAGGCCCTCGGGCCAGCTCGTCGGATCGGTGTTGTCGCGCCAGTAAGCGGTGTCGGCGCGGCGGCTGACGCAATAATGGAGCTTGAGGAATTCGGCGATCGCCGCGAAGCGCGCCGCCATGTGGCGGTTGAAGGCGCGTTCGGCACCCGCGCGCGCGGCCTTGTCGGTGGCGCCGCCCAGCGTTTCGGCGACCATGCGGGCGGCCACCTCGATCAGCATGATGCCGGTCGATTCCAGCGGCTCGAAGAAGCCGGCCGACAACCCGATCGCGACGGTGTTGCCGATCCACTGCCGCTCGCGATAGCCGGTGCGGAACTTGAGCAGGCGGGCGTTGAGCGTTTCGCCCTGCGGCCCGGCATAGCGGCGGATCACCCGCTCCGCCTCGTCGTCCGACATATGGCGGCTGGAATAGACGCAGCCGGTGCCGCGCCGGGTGGGCAGGCCGATATCCCAGATCCAGCCGGCCTCGTGCGCGGTGGCGCGGGTATAGGGAGCGATGGGCTGGCCGGGCCGCTCGTCGGGCACCTGCATCGCGATGGCGCGATCGTTGAACAGCACGTCCTCGACCGATGTGAACGGCGCGCCGAGCGTGTCGCCGATCAGCAGGGCGCGGAAGCCCGAGCAGTCGATGAAAAAGTCGCCGTCGACAACCCGCCCGTCGGAAAGCGCCAGCGAGGCGATGTCGCCGTCCGGATGGCGCGCGACGGTGGCGACGGTGCCCTCGACGCGGGTGACGCCGTTGGCCGTCGAGACTCCGCGCAGCCAGGCGGCGAGCTTGCCGGCGTCGAAATGATAGGCGTAGTTCATCGGCCCCGAAAAATCGGGGTCTTCGCGGCGCTTGGGGCCCTTGTCGGCGCGGATCAGCCGTTCCTGCACGGTGACGGCATCGGCGTAGGAGGGGCGCGCCGGATCGGCCGCGCTGTCCAGCCAGTAAGGCAGCAGCCCCGGCGCGTCGCCGCCGAACGGCAGGTTGAAGGGGTGGAAATAATCGTCCGCGCTGGAGCCCGGCGTCGGGCCGCCGGCCCAGCCGACGAAGCGCACGCCCTGCTTGAAGGTGGCGTCGCTGGCGCGGAGGAATTCGGCCTCGCTGCGGCCGAGCGTCGCCAGCGTGGAGCGCAGCGACGGGAAGCTGCCCTCGCCGACGCCGATCGTGCCGATCTCGGCGGATTCGACGAGCGTGATCGTCCAGCCATCCGGTCTGTCCGCAGCAGGAAGCGCGCGGGAGAGATAGGCGGCCGTCAGCCACCCGGCGGTCCCGCCGCCCACGATCACGATGCGCTGGCCCATGATGTCTTCGACCTTCTTCACGAGGGAAAGAGAGGCCGCCTTCTTGGCGAAGAAAAAGCGGCCATCGCCAGACTTATCCGACGATGGCCGCGAAGGGCCCGGCTGATTACTGGCCGGGCAGGGGGAAGCCTTAGAACTTGGCGCGGACGCGCACGCCCCAGGTGCGCGGCGGCTCGTAGTTGGACAGGAAGACCGACGGCAGGCCGTTGGTGCCGATCGAGCCCGAGACGCCCGCGCTGGTACGGATGCGTTTGTCCGTGACGTTGAGCGAGAAGGCCTCGATCTCGTACCGGTCGCCCGGCGCGGCGTAGGTCAGGCCGAGATCGATCTTGGCATAGGCCTTCTGCTTGTCATAGGCGGTGCCGAGCAGGCCCTTGCCGGCCTGATCCTCGGGCGCGTAGCCCCCGATCTGGTCGCCGTTGAAATAGCTCAGCCAGCTGCTGGTCTCGTAGTGGAGGGTGAAGCGCGGCGTGATGCGCCCGCCATTCTCCAGCTCGAAATCATGCTCGTAGGTGCCCGTCGCCGAGAAATGCGGCGCGTGGGGCAGCTCGTTGCCCTTGAGGTTCTCGATATTGGCGGGGACGTTGTTGTAGATGCCGTTGTTGACCGTCAGCAGATCCTTGAAGCGGGTATGCTGGTAGGTCGCGGCGATGTTCAGTCGATCCAGCCGCGTGATGTTCGCGGTCAGCTCCGCCTCGAAGCCGTAGGCCTTGGCGCCCTTGGCGTTGGTGGTGATGATCTGGCTGCCGATGATGTTGCCGGCATCGTCGCGCGTGGTGACGGCCTGGTTCACCTGATAACCCTTGAAGTCCTCGTAATAGGCCGCGAGGTTCAGGGTGACGTGATTGTCGAACAGCTTCGACTTGGAGCCGACTTCGTAGTTGGTCAGCGTCTCGGGGCCGGCGAGCAGACCGCCATCCTCGATGTTGCCCGACTTGAAGCCGGTGCTGACGCTGCCGTAGACCATCGTGCCGTCGGTCACCTGGGCGTCGGCGCGGGCCAGCCAGGTCAGCTTGTTCCACTTGCCGTGGGTGTCGTTAGGCGAGATGCCCCAGAGGTTGCCATACTGCGCGGTCTCGGCGTTCAGCGCGTCGACCACCTGCTGGGCGTTGCCGGCGCCGTTCAGGTCGATCCCGAAGATGCCGGGCAGGCCGGGCACGGCGGCGGTGCAGGCCGGATCGGCCTGGGTGCCGGCGACGGCCGGGTTGGTATCCGGGCAGCCCGAGAAAGTGACGTTGCGGCCGCCGATATCCTTCTTCTTGTCGCTGGTGTAGCGCAGGCCGCCGGTCAGATTGATCCGGTCGGTGATGTGCCACACCGCCTGGCCGAACGCGGCGCGCGAGTCGATCTCGCGATCGGCCTGGATGAAGGTGCCGGCCCAGTTGAAGGTGCCGTCCCGATAGCCGTTGCGCTGATCGATATCGAAGCGGATCTTGTTGACCTCGTGGCTGTAATAACCGCCGACGATCCAGTCGATCGTGTTGTGGCCGATCGACTTCAGCTGGAGCTCGTGGCTCCAGAAGTCATAGCGCGAATAGGCCGTGCGGTTCTCGCCGAAGCTGTCGTTCGGCATGTTGACGCTGCCGTCGGGATTCTCGAACGGCGGGTGCGCACCGGCATCCGCATCCGAATCCGCCGTGCCGCCGACCCGCGAGAAGCCGGCGATGTAGGCCGCCTCGATATGATCGGAGAAGTCGTAGGTCATGTTGGAGCGGACGCCCCAGGAATAGCGATCCGTCTGCGGCGCGGTATCGACCAGTGCCGACCAGAACTTCTGGCCCGGGCGCGGATCCTGCATCAGGCCGAGGATCGGCGAGCCGGTGTCCTTGTAATATTCGCCCGACAGGTTCCACTTGAAGCGGCCGAGATCCCAGCGCGCCGAGAGGCGGGCCGACTTCTGGTCGCCGGCATCATATTTCTTGCCGCCGGTGACGAAGGCCGAGCGGTTCACGCCGGGCAGTTCGGGCGGGGTCTGGTAATCGATATAGCCGTCGTGGCGATCGGTGATGAACGCCGCGCGCAGCGCGAAATTGTCTGTCACCGGGATGTTGACCATCCCCTTGATGCCGAAGCGGTTGTAGGAGCCGCCCACGGCCTCGACGCTGGCGTGGAAGCCGTCGAAGGTCGGCTTGGCGGTGACGAGGCTGATCGCGCCGACCGTCGCGTTGCGGCCGAACAGCGTGCCCTGCGGGCCGCGCAGCACCTCGACGCGCTCCATGTCGTACATCAGCACCGAGGCGCCCTGCGCGCGCGGCGAATAGATGCCGTCGACGTAGATCGCGACCTCGGGATCGGCGACCTCGGTATAGGCGCTGTCGTTGCCGATGCCGCGCATGGTCAGCAGGATGCCGCCCTGGTCGCCCTGCTGGGCGAAGTGCAGGCTGGGCACGAAGTCCGCGAGGCCCTTGACGTCCTGGACCTGCTGGCGGTCGAGCGACGCCTGGCTGAACGCCGAGATGGCGATCGGCGTCTTCTGCAGGCTGGTCTCGCGCTTTGTGGCGGTGACGACGATGTCGGCGATCTGGCCGCTGGTGTCGGCGGCGGTTGCCGCGACGGGCGCGGCGTCCTGCGCGAAGGCGGCGGACGTGAAGAAAAGAGAAGCCACGAGCGCGCTGCTCGCGGCAAGACTATGCCGGGTCATGTATCCCTCCCAGAGTTCACCCGTTTCTCACAGGCTTGAGCGCCGTCTACTCTCAACATGACAAGGATGTCAAAATGTTTTGACATCGTTGTCTGTCATGCGCTGAACCTCGCGGAAATCCGCGCTTCCGGTCATGTTCGGTTCAGTCGTCCTTGTCGTCTGACGGGGCTGAGATAGCATCGCGGCGGCTTTGACGGAGGTGGATGTGCAGGCTGATTCGGCGCGCTGGGGCGGGGGGCAGGTGTTCGCGCTGGGCGATCGGGTGCCGCGCATCGCCGACGACGTGTTCCTGGCGCCGGGTGTCGTCGTGATCGGCGATGTCGAGATCGGGCCGGGATCGAGCGTGTGGTTCAATTGCGTGCTGCGTGCCGATGTGGAGGCGATCCGGATCGGCGCGCGCACCAACATCCAGGACGGCACCACCATCCACACCGACAAGGGCTTTCCCGCGATCATCGGGGACGACGTGCTGATCGGCCACATGGTGATGCTGCACGGCGCGACGATCGCGGATCGCGGATTCGTGGGGCTGGGCACCACTCTCCTCAACGGCGCGCACGTGGAAGGCGACGGGATGCTCGGCGCCGGCGCGCTGCTGACCAGCGGCAAGATGGTGGGTTCGGGCGAGCTCTGGGCCGGGCGGCCCGCCAAGCTGGTGCGCGCGCTGGACGAGGCGCAGATCGCCGGCATGCGCTTGGGCGCCAGCCATTATGCGGAGAATGCCCAACGCTATTTGCGCGATTTGCGGCCGCTCTGACGAAAGCGGGCTTGGCGGCCCCTCGGACTTGCGTTAGGCTGTGATCACAGTAAGCGACGGAACGGGGGAATCGATGACCGAGGCGGTGACGATCGAGGGGCTTCGGATGCCCGGCGATGCGATCATCGGCGGTGCCGCCGTGGCCGTGGCGGACAGGTTCGACAACGTCACCCCGCGCGACGGCAGCGTGATCGGCCGGGTGGCCTTGTGCGGCGCGGCCGACGTCGATCGCGCCGTCGCCTCGGCCCGCGCCGCTTTCGAGGACGGGCGCTGGCGCGACACCTCCTATGCCGACAAGAAAGCGGTGCTGTTCCGGATCGCCGACCTGCTGGAGGCGAATCTGGACGAGCTGGCGACGCTCGAAAGCCTCGACATGGGCAAGCCCGTCGCCGATGCCCGCGCCTTCGACATCCCGGCCTCGGTCAAGACCTTCCGTTATTACGCCGAGGCGCTGGACAAGCTCTACGGCGAGGTCGGCCCACATCATCCCGGCCGAATCTCCTGGGTGCAGCACGAGCCGCTGGGGGTGATCGGCTGCATCGTGCCGTGGAACTTCCCGCTCAACATGGCGGCGTGGAAGGTCGCGCCGGCGCTGGCGATGGGCAATTCGGTGGTGCTCAAGCCGGCCGAGCAATCGCCGCTGACCGCCATCCGGCTGGGTGAGCTGGCGCTGGAGGCGGGGCTGCCGGCGGGCGTGATCAACGTGATTCCCGGCACCGGCGAGGTGACGGGGCAGGCGCTGGCGAAGCATATGGACGTCGACATGATCGCGTTCACCGGCTCAGGCCCGGTCGGCGGCCTGCTGATGCGCTATGCCGGGGAGAGCAACCTCAAGCGCGTCTCGCTGGAACTGGGCGGCAAGTCCCCCCAGATCGTCTTCGCCGACTGCCCGGACATGGAGGCCGCCGCGCAGGCCGCCGCCTGGGCGATCTTCTTCAACCAGGGCGAGGTCTGCACCGCCGGATCGCGGCTGCTGGTGCAGAACAGCATCAAGGCGCAATTCCTCGAGCGCGTGGTCGAGGTCGCCAAGGCCATCGTGCCGGGCGATCCGCTCGATCCCGCCACCCGCTTCGGCGCGATGGTGAGCGAGGAGCAGATGAACAATGTGCTCCGCCGTATCGAGCGCGCCAGGGCCGACGGCGCGACCCTGCTGCTCGGCGGCGAGCGGGTGCGCGCGGAGAGCGGCGGCTTCTACATCACGCCGACCATCTTCGACGGTGTCGATCCGGCCTCGGCGCTGGCGACGGAGGAGGTGTTCGGGCCGGTGCTCGGCGCGATCGGCTTCGACACGCCGGAGGAGGCGTTCAGGCTGGCCAATTCCACCATCTATGGCCTCGCGGCCGGCGTGTGGACGGCGGATGTGAACCTCGCCCATCGCGCGGCGCGCGCGATCCGCTCCGGCCTCGTCTGGATCAACGGCTGGGATGCCTGCGACATCACCATGCCGTTCGGCGGCTTCCGCCAATCCGGCTTCGGGCGCGATCGCTCGATGCATGCGCTGGAAAAATATGCCGACCTCAAGGCGGTGACGATCAGCTTCACGGGGGCGGCATGAGCGGATTCCAGGCCGAGGCACGGGAAGGGCGGGATTTCCTCGCCGCGCATCCCGGCATCGAATATTTCGAGATGTTCTTCACCTCGCTCACCGGCGTGCCGCGCGGCAAGAGGCTGCGCCGGTCCGAGGTGATGAAGCTGTACGAGGGATCGGCCTTCCTGCCGGGCTCGATCGTGGCGGTCGATATCCTCGGCTCGGATTGCGAGGATACCGGCATGGTGTGGGAGACGGGTGACGCCGATCGCATCGCCCGTGCCGTGCCCGGCGGCCTCGTCCCCGCACCGTGGATCGGCGAGGATGCCGCGCAGGTGATGTGCTCGCTGCACGATCTCGGCGGTGAGGTGACGCCGTTCGATCCGCGCGCGGTGCTGAGCCGGGTGCTCGACCGCTTCGCGGCCGACGGCCTCACGCCGATGGTCGCGTGCGAGATGGAATTCTACCTCGTCGAGAGCCGGCGGGGCAGGGTGTCGCTGCGCAGTTCCCCCTTCACCCGGCGCAAGCCCGAGGCGACCGAGGCGCATGGGCTGGCGGAAACCGAAGACGCCGGCGACTTCCTCCGCGCCTTGTGGAAGGCGGCGGATGCCCAGGGCGTGCCGGTCGAGGGTGCCAGCTCGGAGGCCTCGCCCGGCCAGTTGGAACTGACGCTCCACCACAAGGCCGACGCGCTGGCGGCGGGCGACGACGCGGTGCTGTTCAAGCGCATGGCCAAGGGCGTCGCCCGCCCGCTCGGCTGCGAGGCGACCTTCATGGCCAAGCCCTTCGCCGACATCGCCGGTTCCGGCATGCACATCCACATGTCGATGCTGGACGGGGAGGACGCGAACATCTTCGCGTCCGAAGCGGCCGAGGGGACGGAGCGGCTGCGCCACGCGATCGGCGGCATGGCCCGGACGATGGCCGACGCGATGGCGGTGCTGGCGCCCAACGCCAACAGCTTCCGCCGCTATGTCGCGCGCAGCTATGCGCCGGTGGCGCCGACCTGGGGGATCAACAACCGCACCGTGGCGCTGCGCATCCCGGCGGGTTCGGCCGCCTCGCGCCGGGTGGAGCATCGCGTCGCCGGCGCCGACGCCAATCCCTATCTGGCGCTCGCGGTGGTGCTGGCGGGCGCGCATCACGGGCTGACTCACGCGATCGATCCCGGCGCGATGACGCATGGCGACGGCTATTCGGCGCCGGTCGCGGCGGGCGATCCGCTGCCGACCGACTGGCTCAAGGCGATCGACCGCTTCCAGGCGTCGAGCGTGATGCGGGAGTATCTGGGCGAGGCGTTCGTCGATCTCTACGCCACGGTGAAGCGCACCGAGCAGGCGCGGTTCAACGCGGTGGTGACCTCGCTCGATCACGACTGGTATCTCCAGAATGCATAATTCTGAGACTTTTCCCATTTCCGTTCGCCCCGAGCGCAGTCGAGGGGCTGGACCGAGCGAAGCCGAGGGCCGTCTCGGCTTCGCTCGACGAGGTGCCTCGACTTCGCTCGGCACGAACGGCGGTAGGGAATTTCGTTCGGGAGAGGTGGCCGCATGAGCACGGAGCAGCCCTGGTCCCGCGCCAAAGGTCCGTTCGCGGCGGTGTTCACCGCGCCCGCGCTGTGGCTGCTCTTCTTCTTCCTCGTGCCGCTCGCGATCATCTGGGCCTACAGCTTCGGCACGACCCAGGGCCTGACCGAGATCGACATCAACGGCACCTTCTCGAACTATGCCCGCATCGCCGATCCGGTCTATATCGAGGTGTTCGTCAAGTCGCTCTGGTATGCGGCGCTCACCACCTTCCTGTGCCTGGTCGTCGGCTTCCCGGTGGCGCTGGCCATCACCTTCGCGAGCGATCGCGCCAAGGTGTGGCTGCTGCTGCTGATCATGTTGCCCTTCTGGACCAACCTGCTGGTTCGCACCTATGCGCTGATGGCGGTGCTGCGCACCGAGGGCTTCGTCAACGACATGCTCGGCTGGGTCGGGCTCGGGCCGTGGCCGCTGCTGCACAACAATTTCGCGGTGGTGTTCGGGCTGGTCTACGTCAACCTGCCCTTCCTGGTGCTGCCGCTCTATTCGGCGCTGGACCGGCTGGACCGCTCGCTGCTGGAGGCGAGCCTCGATCTCGGCGCGGGGCATATCCGCACCATCTTCGAGGTGGTGGTGCCGCTGGCGCTGCCCGGCATCCTCTCGGGCCTGCTGATCACCTTCATCCCCGCGCTCGGTTCCTACCTCACGCCGGACCTGCTGGGCGGGCCGGACAGCCAGATGATCGCCAACGTGATCGAGCGGCAGTTCAAGCGCGCCAACGACTGGCCGTTCGGATCGGCCCTGTCCTTCATCCTCATGTACCTGACCTTCTTCGCCATCGCGGCGCAGGGTCTGGTGGCGAAGCGCCGGAAGGGGATGGAGGCGTGAGCGCCCTTTCCGCCAGTCCGTTCGGTTCGAGCAGCATCGAGCTTGTCGAGATGCGTCCGTCGAGAACTTTAGCGACGACTTCTCGACTTCGGTTCTCGACAGGCTCGAACCGGCTCGAAGCGAACGGCCGGAGGGATATCTGAGCATGAGCCAGAAAGCCGCCCCGCTCGATTATCTCGCCCGCTGGCCGTTGCGCCTGTGGCTCGTGCTCGTCACGATCTTCCTCTACGCGCCGCTGCTCACGCTGATCGCGTTCAGCTTCAACGACAGCCGCCGCAACATCGTGTGGCAGGGCTTCACGCTGGACTGGTACGGCGCGGTGTTCAACGACACCGACCTGCTCGCCGCCTTCGGCAATTCGCTGACCATCGCGGCCATCTCCACGATCGTCAGTCTGGTGCTCGGCGCGCTGGTGGCGGTGGCCTGCTGGCGCTTCCGCTTTCCGCTCAAGCCCGCCTTCGAAGGCGCGCTGGCCTTGCCGATCGTGGTGCCGGAAATCTGCATGGGCGTCGCCATGCTGGTCTTCTTCTCGCGCGTGATGCCGTGGCCGGACGATCTGCCCTGGCCGTTCAGCCTGGGCGCGATCATCATCGCCCATATCAGCTTCAGCTTCCCGTTCGTCGCGGTGATCGTGCGGGCGCGCCTGGCCTCGTTCAACCGCGAGCTGGAGGAGGCGGCGAAGGATCTCGGCGCGTCCGAATGGCGCGCCTTCATCGACGTGCTGGTGCCGCACATGAAGCCGGCGCTGATCGCGGGCGCGCTGCTCGCCTTCACGCTCAGCCTCGACGATTTCGTCATCACCTTCTTCACCGCGGGGCCGGACACGGTGACCTTCCCGGTGAAGGTCTATTCGATGGTGCGCTTCTCGGTGACGCCCGAGGTGAACGCCGCCTCGACCCTGCTGATCGTGGTGACCGTGCTGCTGACCGCGATCGGCCTGAGGATGCAGGGCAAGGACGTCGCGAAGATGGAAGGGGGACAGTGATTTGGCCGAGCCGCTGATCCGGATCGAGGGTGTCTCCAAGCGCTTCGGCGATTTCGCCGCGGTGGACAATGTGGACCTCGCGATCAACGAGAATGAGTTCTTCGCGCTGCTCGGCCCCTCGGGCTGCGGCAAGACGACCCTGCTGCGCATGCTGGCGGGGCTGGAGGTGCCGACCGAGGGCCGCATCCTGATCGACGGGCGCGACATGGTGGGCGTGCCGCCCAACAAGCGGCCCGTGAACATGGTGTTCCAGTCCTATGCGGTCTTCCCGCACATGACCGTGGAGCAGAATGTCGGCTACGGCCTGCGCATCGACGGCGTGGCGAAGGCCGAGCGGGCGCAACGGGTGGCCGAAGCGCTCGGCCTGGTGAAGCTCGACGGCCTGGAGAAGCGCAAGCCCGACCAGCTCTCCGGCGGCCAGCGCCAGCGCGTCGCCTTGGCCCGCGCGCTGGTCAAGCGCCCGCGCGTGCTGCTGCTCGACGAGCCGCTCTCGGCGCTCGATGCCAAGCTGCGCGAGCAGATGCGCTCCGAGCTCGCCATCATCCAGGACAAGGTGGGCGTCACCTTCGTGATGGTCACCCACGATCAGGACGAGGCGCTGGCCATGGCCTGTCGCTGCGGCGTGATGAACAAGGGCGTGCTGCAGCAGGTGGCGACGCCCAGCGATCTCTACGAATATCCCGCCAATCGCTTCGTCGCGGATTTCATCGGCAGCGTGAACCTCTTCGAGGGGCGTTTGGTGCAGGATGAGGCGAGCCAGGCGCTGATCGAGGCGGAGGGCGCGCGCATCTGGGTCGATCACGGCGTGACCGGCGCGGCCGGCGGCACCGTGTGGGCCGCGCTACGGCCCGAGAAGATCGAGCTGCACCATCGCGAGGAGGGCGCGCCGGCTCCCGTGCCGGCCGGCACGCCGGACGGCGCGAACCTGCTGGCCGGCACGGTGCGCCATTATTCCTATCTCGGCAGCGAGACGGTCTATGAGATCGAGGTGGCGGGCGGCCGGATGGTCAAGGTGCTGCGCTCCAACGTGCGGCGCTACGAGGATCGCGGCTTCGATTACGACCAGCCGGTGTGGCTGAGCTGGTCGCCGCAATCGCCGGCGGTGCTGCTGTCGTGACCCCGGATTTCACCCATTCCCGTTCGGTTCGAGCCGCGTCGAGCGCAGTCGAGACGCGCCGGTCGAGAACCCTCGTGATGCCTTCTCGACTTCGGTTCTCGACAGGCTCGAACCTTCGCTCGAAGCGAACGGATGGTGGGGAATGCTGGCCATGACCCGCCCGCTCATCGGCATTTCCGCCGACACGCGCCCCTATGGCGACGAGACCGCCCAACTCGTCATCGAGCGCTATATGGAGGCGGTGATCCGCAATGCCGATGTCGATGCGGTGCTGGTGCCGGCGCGGCCGGACCTGATCGATGCCAAAGCGGTGGCGGCGCGGCTCGACGGATTGCTGCTGACCGGCAGTCCCTCCAATGTGGCGCCGGCCCGCTACGGCGATGCGAGCGAGGGCAACGGCCCCTTCGATCCCGGCCGCGACGAGATGACGGCCCGGCTGATCGAGGCGATGATCGATCGCGCGCGGCCGGTGCTCGGCATCTGCCGGGGCTTCCAGGAGCTCAACGTGGCTTTCGGCGGCACGCTGGCACGAGACCTCGGCGCGGAGGATCGCCCGGTCAACCATCACGCGCCGGACGGCGTGCCGCTCGCCGCGATGTTCGGGCACGAGCATGACGTGATCCTGACGCCCGGCGGTATCCTCGCCAGTGCGTTCGGGCGCGAGCGGCTGCAGGTGAATTCGGTGCATTTCCAGGGCGTCGACCGGCTGGGCGAGGGGCTCGCCGTCGAGGCCCAGGCGCCCGACGGCGTGGTCGAGGCGATCTCCGCCCGGCCCAACGGCGCGCCGATCCTCGCCGTGCAGTGGCATCCCGAATGGCAGACCGACAAGGATGCCGCCTCGCAGGGTGTCTTCCAGATTTTCGGCCGGGCGCTTCGTGGAGATGCGCCTGCCTCCTCCGTTCGTGTCGAGCGAAGTCGAGACACGGTGCACCCCGCCTCCACCTCCCTCGACTTCGCTCGGGACGAACGGGATATCTGATCATGACCAGAAGAAATCACGACATCGCCGAACTCAAGCGCCTCGACGTGGCGCATCACCTGCCCGCGCAATCCTCCTACAAGCTCCAGCGCGACATCGGCGGCAGCCGCATCATCGTCCATGCCGAGGGCTCGACCATCCATGACGGCGACGGCAACGCCATCCTCGACGGCATGGCCGGCCTGTGGTGCGTGGACATCGGCTATGGCCGCGCAGAACTGGCCGAGGTGGCGCGCGAGCAGATGCTGGAACTGCCTTTCTACAACACTTTCTTCCGCACCGCGACGCCGCCGCCGATCGAACTGGCCGCCAAGCTGGCGGGGCTGCTGGGCGGTGACCTGCAGCACATCTTCTTCAACTCGTCCGGCTCGGAATCGAACGACACCGTGTTCCGGCTGGTGCGCACCTATTGGGGCATCAGGGGCGAGCCGCAGCGCAAGGTGTTCATCAGCCGCCGCAACGCCTATCACGGCTCGACAGTGGCGGGCGCCAGCCTCGGCGGCATGAGCTACATGCATGTGCAGGGCGACCTGCCGATCCCCGGCGTCGAGCATGTCATGCAGCCCTATCTGTTCGGCGACGGCCATGGCGAGGATCCGGCCGCCTTCTGCGCCCGCGCGGTGCAGGATATCGAGGATCGCATCCTCGCGGTCGGCCCGGAGAAGGTCGCGGCCTTCATCGGCGAGCCGGTGCAGGGCGCGGGTGGCGTCATCATCCCGCCGGACGGCTACTGGAAGGGCGTCGAGGCGGTGTGCCGCAAATACGGCATCCTTTTGGTGTCGGACGAGGTGATCTGCGGCTTCGGGCGGCTGGGCGCATGGTTCGGCTTCCAGCATTTCGGGGTGACGCCGGACATCGTCAGCATGGCGAAGGGCCTGTCGTCGGGCTATCTGCCGATCTCCGCCACCGCCGTCTCGTCGCAGATCGTCGAGACGCTGCGGTCGGTCGATGACGATTTCGTCCACGGCTACACCTATTCGGGCCATCCGGTCGCCGCGGCGGTGGCGCTGCGCAACATCGAGATCATCGAGCGCGAGCAGCTCGTCAATCGCGTGCGTGACGATCTCGGGCCGTATTTCGCCCTGGCGCTCAAGGGGCTCGCCGATCACCCGCTGGTCGGCGAAGCGCGGTCGCTGGGTTTCATCGGCGCGGTCGAGATCGTGGCGGAGAAGGGCAGCAACCGTCGCTTCGGCGGCAAGGAGGGGCTGGCCGGCCCGATCGTCCGCGATGCCTGCATCGCGCGCGGGCTGATGGTGCGCGCGGTGCGTGACAGCCTCGTCATGTGCCCGCCTTATGTGATGACCCATGAGGAGGTGGACCGCATGATCGCGATCATCGCCGCCGCGCTGGACGAGACGAGCGAGACATTGCGGGCGCTGGACATGCCGGTGCTCGAAGGCGCGGGCGAGGGATTGTGATCATGGCCGAGGACTTCGCCAACTGGATCAAGGAAAAACGGATCAGCGAGGTGGAATGCCTCGTGCCGGACATGAACGGCGTCATTCGCGGCAAGGTGTGGCCGGCGAACAAGTTCGTGGCGTCGATCAAGAATGACAGCCTGCGCATGCCGTCGAGCATCTTCTCCGTGACCGTCACCGGCCAATATGCCGACGAGCCGGGCGACGAGGAGGCTTTCTCCGATCGCGACGTCTCGCTGCACCCCGATGTCGATACGCTGTGCGTCGCGCCAGGCTTCAAGACGCCCACCGCCTTCGTCTTCGCCGACGCGCATCACAAGGGCGGCGGTCCCTACGAAATCTCGCCGCGCTACCTGCTCAAGAAGGTGCTCGGCCTCTATGACGATATGGGCTGGAAGCTCTTCGTCGCGCCCGAGCTCGAATTCTACCTCACCCAGATCAACACCGATCCCGATCTGCCGCTGGAGCCGCCCGCCGGCCGATCGGGCCGTGCCGAGACCTCGCCGCAGCCCTACGGCCTCGAAGCGGTCACCGAATATGAGGATCTGATCGAGGACATCTACGATTATGCCGAGACGGCCTCGCTCCATCTCGACACGATGATCCACGAGGCGGGCACCGCCCAGCTCGAGATCAACTTCAACCATGGCGATCCCATCCACCTGGGCGACCAGGTGATCCTGTTCAAGCGCATCGTCCGTCAGGTGGCGCTCAAGCACGGCGTCTACGCCACCTTCATGGCCAAGCCGCACGAGAACCAGCCCGGATCGGCGATGCACCAGCATATCTCCGCCGTGGACGCGAAGACGGGCAAGAACCTGTTCGGCGACGGCAAGGGCAAGGAGGGGCTGAGCAAGACCTTCCGCCATTTCGTCGGCGGCATGCAGACCCTGCTGCCGGAAATCGCGCCCCTGTTCGCGCCCAACGTCAACAGCTTCCGGCGGATGCGGCCCGACCATTCGGCGCCGATCAACCTGCAATGGGGCTATGACAACCGCTCCTGCGGCCTGCGCGTGCCGATCACCGACATGCCCAACACCCGCATCGAGAATCGCGTGCCGGGTGCCGACGCCAATCCCTATCTGGCGATCGCGGCCTCGCTGGTGTGCGGCTATATCGGCGTGCGCGACGGCATCAAGCCGGAGGCGATGGTGGAGGGCAATGCCTATCGCCACGCCCGCACCCTGCCGCGCAACCTGGACGAGGCGCTGTTCCGCTTCACCCAGTGCCGCGAGGTGATCGACATATTGGGCGAGGATTTCGTCCGGGCCTTCCACCGCATCAAGTCCGACGAGCTGAACGCCTATGAAGGCGTGATCAGCTCGTGGGAACGCGACCACCTTCTGCTGAAGGTTTAACCCTGAGCCCTCTCCCGCCTTCGCGGGAGAGGGAGGGGACCCGCCGCGTGAGCGGTGGGGAGGGTGAGGGCCTTCTTCTTCCGACGCGGCGCATCCGAAGAAGACCCTCACCCAACCCTCTCCCGCGAAGGCGGGAGAGGGCTTCCAGTTCGAGGAGCAATCGATGACTACCCCTCCCAACGACCTCTCCGCCTTCTGGATGCCGTTCACCGACAATCGCGGCTACAAGGCCGAGCCGCGCATGTTCGCGCGCGCCGCCGGCATGCATTACTGGACGCCCGACGGGCGGCAGGTGCTGGACGGCACCGGGGGCCTGTGGTGCGTCAATGCCGGCCATTGCCGCGCGCCGATCACCCGCGCGATCGCCGAGGCCGCGGGCGAGCTGGACTTCGCGCCGACCTTCCAGCTGGCGCATCCCAGCGTGTTCCGCCTGGCCACCAAGATCGCCGGGATCACGCCGGAAGGGCTCGACCGCATCTTCTTCACCAACAGCGGATCGGAATCGGTCGACACCGCGCTCAAGATCGCGCTCGCCTACCAGCGCTCGATCGGGCAGGGGACGCGGACCCGGCTGATCGGCCGCCAGCGCGGCTATCACGGCGTGAATTTCGGCGGCGTCTCGGTGGGCGGCATCGTCGGCAACCGGCGGCAATTCCTGTCGCTGCCCGGCGTCGATCACCTCACCCACACCTATAGCCACGAGCATCAGGCCTTCACGCGCGGCCAGCCGGACTGGGGCGCGCATCTCGCCGACGAGCTGGAGGCGCTGGTCAACCTGCACGGCGCCGAAACGATCGCGGCGGTGATCGTCGAGCCGATGGCGGGCTCCACCGGCGTGCTGGCGCCGCCCAAGGGCTATCTGGAGAAGCTCCGCGCGATCACGGCGAAGCACGGCATCCTGCTGATCTTCGACGAGGTGATCACCGGCTTCGGCCGCGTCGGCGCCGCCTTCGCCGCGCAGGCCTTCGGGGTGACGCCGGACATGATCACCATGGCCAAGGGCCTCACCAACGGCGCGGTGCCGATGGGCGCGGTGGCCTGCGCCAATTTCATCCATGACGGCATCGTCGACAATGCCGCGCCGGGGATCGAGCTGTTCCACGGCTACACCTATTCGGGCCATCCGCTGGCCGCCGCCGCCGGCCTCGCGACGCTGGACATCTATGCCGACGAGGATCTGTTCGCACGTGGCGCCGCGCTGGCCGGCCCGTGGGCGGATGCCATGCACGGCCTGCGCGATCTGGATGTGGTGCAGGACATCCGCACCGTCGGCTTCGTCGCCGGCATCGAGATGAAGCCCAAGCCCGATGCGATCGGCGCGCGTGGCAAGGCGGTGTTCCATCGCGCCTTCGACGATGGCCTGCTCGTCCGCGCCACCGCCGACACGATCGCGCTGTCGCCGCCCCTGATCGCCAGCGAGGCGGATATCGGCGAGATCGCGGACAAATTGCGCAAGGCGATCGTCGCGGCGGCTTGAGGCTTACGCTGCGCCGTCCATCCCGCTAGGGAGCGCGCCCATGACGATGATGAAGGTCGAAGGCGGCTGCCACTGCGGGATGGTCCGCTTCGAGGCGCATGTGGATGGCCCCGAGGTGGAGGTGCTGGATTGCGATTGCGACATCTGTCGCATGACCGGCTATCTCCACCTGATCGTGCCGGACGGCCGGTTCAAGCTGGTCGAAGGCCAGCGGGACACCGCCACCTATCGCTTCGGCACCGGGCGGGCGCGGCACATCTTCTGCACGCAGTGCGGCATCAAGAGCTTCTACCGCCCGCGATCGCACCCCGAGGGGATCAGCATCCACTGGCATTGCCTGGACGAAGGACACGGACTGACCGCCAGGATCGTCAAGTTCGACGGCGTGTATCCGGGCTGACCGGATGTCTCGCAGATATTTCTGCGTTGCAGCATAAGCGCTGGACGTGCCGGTCCTGAAATCCGGCTGATATCCGGCGGAAGCCGGCGCCCGTTAGGGCCGTGATCGGGAGTGTCTCGATTGCGTAGGAATTCATCATGGCCGATCTGACCGAAGCGAGCATCCCGTTGTTCGCGGCGACCAACACCGCGAGCCTGAGCCTCCGGCTGACTTTCAAGCTGATCGCCTGGCTCTACGAGACCGGCAAGCTCGACCGCGACGAGATCGAGGCGATCGGCGGCGGCCTGATCGCCGAGCTGGGTTCGGACCAGGAGCGGTTCGAGCAGTGGCAGATGCTGCGCGACTGGGTGCCCGATCTCCGCAAGCCGCGCGATCCGGCCAAGCCGGTGGCGGTGGCGCGCAAGGCCGCCTGATCCAGACCCTCCCCGAGCGTGCTCGGGGAGGATCCGAAGGTCGTCAGTTGCGCCGCGCCTGCGCCAGCAGCCCGCGCCGATATTCGCCCTGCCGATCCAGCATCCAGCCGGGATATTCGTCCGGCAGCGCGCTCACTGCGGCGAGCGTCTTGAGCTCGTCCTCGCTCAGCGTCACCTGGGTGGAGGCGATGTTGTCGTCGAGCTGGTCCTTGCGCTTGGCGCCGATGATCACGCTGCTGACCACCGGCTGGTGGAGCAGCCACGCCAGCGCGATCTGCGCGACCGATACGCCCTTCGCCGCGGCGATCGGACGCATCGCGTCGATCACCGCATGGCCGCGATCCTTGTCGACCGGCGGGAAGTCGAAGGCGGCGCGGCGGCCTTCGGTCTTCTTCTCGTCCTCGCGGTCATATTTGCCCGACAGGAAGCCACCGGCCAGCGGGCTCCACACCATCAGGCCGACCGTCTCGGAGGTGAGCATCGGCACCACCTCGCGCTCCAGATCGCGCCCGGCAACGGTGTAATAGGCCTGCAGGCTGGCGAAGCGGGACAGGCCCAGCCGCTCGGACATGCCGAGCGCCTTGGCGATCTGCCACGCCGCCCAGTTGGACACGCCGATGTAGCGGACCAGGCCGGCGCTCACGAGTTCGTCCATCGCGCGCAGCGTCTCCTCCATCGGCGTCGCGGGGTCGAAGCCGTGAATCTGGTAGAGATCGATATGATCGAGGCCGAGCCGCTCCAGGCTGTCCTCCACCGCCTGCATGATGTGGTAGCGCGAGGCGCCGCGCCCATTGGGGCCGGGGCCGGTCTCGCCGAGGAACTTGGTGGCGAGCACGTAATCGTCGCGCTTCAGGCCGAGCTTGCGGATCGCCTCGCCGGTGATCTTTTCCGATCGGCCCTGTCCGTAGACGTTGGCGGTGTCGATGAAGTTGATCCCGGCATCGACCGAGGCCTTGAGCAACTCCGCGGCCTCGTCGACCTGAAGATCGCCGATGTTGCTCCACAAGCCTTCGCTGCCGCCGCCGAAGGTCATGGTGCCGAGGCACAGCTCGGACACGAACAGGCCGGTCTGGCCTAGCCGATTGTAGCGCATGGGATGCTCCGAAAATCTGAGGATGCGCGAGGACCGCGCGGGCCTGAGATGGGTTGATCCGGGCTTCGCGCAAGGCGTAGCGTCGCCGAAACGATCGGCCTGCGCGGCGGGCCGAGCGGTGGAACCGTAGCGCCGCCGCACCGTTCGCACATGCAGCACCCCGGCGGAAAGGAGGACGCCCATGCGCGATCCCACAGGCTGGCCGACCGTGTTCGGCGCGGATGCCGCGATCTGGACCCGCTATGCGATCGTCGCTGCTGTCGCGATCGTCGCGGCGGGCATCGTCCATGCCGCCTTCGTGTTCGTGGCGAAACGGGCAGCGGCGCGGACCCGGACGCAGACCGACGACATCCTGATCGCGCGATTGCGCGGGCCGTCGCGCTGGCTGTTCGCGGCGATCGCGCTGGTGTTGTCGCAACCGGCGATGCAGCTCGGCCCGGTGGGGCAGGGCTGGTGGCATTTCCTCGCCGGGCTGCTGACCCCGGCTCTGCTCGGCTGGCTGCTGATCGCCCTGCTCGGCGCCGGCAACGACATCGTGCAGACGCGGGCCGATATCTCCGTGGCGGACAATCTGCGCGCGCGGCGCAAGCGGACGCGGGCGGGCCTGCTCTATCGCATCGGCTTCTTCGTCGTGCTGATGGTGACGATCTGCCTGATGCTGATGTCGATTCCGGCGGTGCGCACCGTCGGCGTGACATTGGCGGCCTCGGCCGGGCTCGCCGCGATCGCGCTGGGCGCCGCCGCGCAGCCGGCGCTCAAGAATATCATCGGCGGCATCCAGATGGCCTTCACCGAGCCGATCCGGCTCGACGACGTGGTGATCGTCGACGGCGAATGGGGCAAGATCGAGGAGATCAACCTCACTTTCGTGGTGGTGCGCATCTGGGATGACCGGCGGCTGGTGGTGCCCGTCTCCAAGTTCATGGAGGAGAATTTCCAGAACTGGACCCGCCGCACCTCCGACCTGCTGGGCACCGCCTTCCTGCACGTCGATCGCACCGCCGACGTGCCGCGCCTGCGCCGCAAGCTCACCGAGATCGTCTCGAACGATCCGCTGTGGGACGGGCGGGTCTGCGGCCTGCAGGTCACCGACAGCTTTCCCTGGCATATCGAGCTGCGCTGCCTGGTGAGCGCGGCCGATGCCGGCAAGGCGTTCGATCTGCGCTGCAACGTGCGCGAGGCGATGACCGCCTATATCGCGCGCGAGATGCCCGAGGCCCTGCCCAAGCAACGCGAGGCGATCACGGTGTCTCCCGAAACGGCCCGGTGACGTTCATTGCATGGTCAGGCGGATCGGGTGTAACTGGCGGCATGAAGATGCTCGTGCCCTTCGCGTGCCTGGCGCTGCTGCCCGCTACGGCCTTGTCGGCCCAGGCCGAGCCGGCGAACGATCCGAACGTCCTCAGCCTCACCGATGCGCAGAAGCAGGAATTGCTGACGCACAATACGGAATCGAGTGTCGATGCGGCGCGGGCCGGATTGGGGACGGGTACGCCCGGCCGCCAGATCCATGGCGAGATCGGCGCGATGATCGGCACCCACGGCACGCGCGGCATCTATGGCACCGCCGCCGTTCCGCTCGGCGACCATGCCGGCGCGGTCTTCTCGTTCGAGGACAGCCGCTACGGCGGGCGTCGCTGAGGGCGCCAGGTTCCCCAACTCCGTTCGCGATAAGGCTCTACGCCGTTTCCCGCAGCGTCTGAAGAAATCCCCCGACCCGTTCGCCCAGTTGCACCGAGGAGGCCGCGAGCGCGCTCGCCACGCGCTTCATCTCGATCGCCCCGTCGGCGGCGGCGTGCGCGGTTTCGTTGATCGTCTCGATATTGGTGCGAATGTCGCGATTGGCGGTTGCCGCCTGGCCGGCATCCTCGGCGATGCCGAGCGTCATGGCGCGCTGGGCCTGGACCGTGGCGTCGACCGTGCGCGCGATGCTCTCGACGCTGGCGATGATCTGTTCGATGCCGCCCTGGCCCGCGACGACATCCTCGGCGGCAGCGCGCATCTCGGTGGAATGGCCGGCGATTTCCTCGGCCGCCTCGCGGGTCTGGGCGGCGAGCGCCCGCACCTCGTTCGCCACCACCGCGAAGCCGCGCCCCGCGTCGCCCGCCCGCGCCGCCTCGATGGTGGCGTTGATCGCCAGCATGTTCACCTTGCCGGCGAGACTGTCGATCAGTGCGGTGATCCGCTCGATCGAATGAGTCGATTCCTGGAGCACGACCGCGCGCCGCGCGCCGGCGGCGACCAATGCGACGGCCTCTCCGGCGGTCGACGTGGCGCGGGCGGTTTCGGCCTGCAGCCCGTCGAGCGCGTTCGCCTGCGCGCTGCCATGGGCGGCGAGCGAGGCCATCGTCGCGCTGGTCTGCCCGGCGGCGGCGGCCACGACGGTGGCCCGGCGCCCCGTCTCTTCGCCGCGTCGCGCGGTGGCGCCGGCCGAGCTTTCGAGATCGGCGGAGAGAGCCCCCAACATGCCGACCAGCGCGCTGATCTCGCGCTCGAAGGCCAGCCCCGCCTCGTGGAGCAGGCGGAACTGCCCCTCGCGCCGGCGGATGCGCTCCATCTCGTAGGCGCCGGCGGCGGAGACGAGATCGCGATTCTCGATCACGCCCCGATAGCGGCCGTCGCGCGTCAGGATCATGCCCTCGCGTCCGTCGGCCTGGGCATAGATGCTGAGCAGTTCGCCGAGATCGCTGTCGACCTCCGCCGTCGGGCAGGGGCGGACCCGGTCCTTGAGTGTCCGCCCGAAGCTCGGGTTGCGGAGCAGGGCATGGCCATAGGGGTTGAAGAGGATCTGGCGGACATCCTCCTCGAAGATCGCGCCGACCGGCTCCCCCACGGCCGACAGCACCGGCAGGATGCGCAGGCCGGGGTGGGCCTGGAACAGGGCGATCGCGTCCGCCGCCGACGCCATGACGTCAACGAAGATCGATTCGCTGCCCGGTTTGCGGAGCTGCTCGGTCGTGCGCATGGGCAGGAGGGCTCGCATCGGCTTCTGAAGGGAACGCATACTCACTGACGCGATCCCTAAGGCCCGATGGTAAATGCCGCCTTGATATTGCGTGACGGCACGATGACAGAACGCCTGTCGGGGCGATTTATTGCAGGTTCGTCCGAGCGAACTCGAACGACGTGCAGCGCGCGCCGTGCTACTCCTGCTCCGCCGTCTCGGCCTGCAGCGCCTGGCCCTCGCCCATCAGCGAGTGGGTGAAGCAGCGGCGCCACCAGAGCACGTCATGCTTTTCCACCCCGTCCATCAAGGCGCGCCAGCGGCGGATGCGCTCGTCCTTCGGCATGGCGAGCGCGGTGACGATCGCGTCCGACATCTCCTCGGCGGAATAGGGATTCACCAGCACCGCCTCCTTCATCTGCTCGGCGGCACCGGCGAATTTGGAGAGGACGAGGACGCCGGGGTCCTCCGGGTCCTGCGCGGCGACATACTCCTTGGCGACGAGGTTCATGCCGTCGCGGAGGGGGGTGACGAGCCCGATCCGCGCGGCGCGGTAGATGCCGGCGAGGACATGGCGCGGGAAGCCCTGGTTGACGTAGCGGATCGGCACCCAGTCGATATCCGCATAGGCGCCGTTGATCCGGCCGGAGATACGCTCCAGCTGCACGCGGATGCGCTGATAGCTCTCGACGTCGCCGCGCGAGGGCGGGGCGATCTGGAGGAGGAAGACCTCCTTGCGCTGCTCGGGATGGTCGACCAGGAAACGCTCGTAGCCGAGGAAGCGCTCCTCCAGCCCCTTGGAATAATCGAGCCGGTCGACGCCGACGATCAGGTCCCGCCCGTCAGCGGAATCGCGCATCCGGCGATAGGTGAGGCGGGCCGTCGGGCTCTGCGCGGCCTCGACGAACTCCTTGGTGTCGATGCCGATCGGGCAGGCGACCGCGCGCACCGATCGCTCGCCGATGCGGATCGTCCCGTCCTCGTCCAGCTCCGCGCCGAGATCGTGGACGACATAATCCTGGAAGGCTTCCAGCCATTCGCGGGTGTGGAAGCCGATCACGTCATAGGCGAGCAGCGTCTTCACCAGATGCGCGGCATTGGGCAGCGAGGAGAGGAGATTGCGCGGCGGCCAGGGGATGTGGAGGAAGAAGCCCATCCGGTTCTTGCAACCGCGCTCGCGCAGCTCGTGGCCCAGCGGGATCATGTGATAATCCTGCACCCACACCACGTCGTCGGGCTCGATCAGCGGGCGGACGGTGTCGGCGAAGCGCTCGTTGACCCGCTGGTAGCCGTCCTCGAAGCCACGCTCGAACTCGGCGAGGTCGATGCGGTAGTGGAAAAGCGGCCACAGCGTCCGGTTGGCGTAGCCGTTATAATATTCCTCGACGTCCTGCTCCTCGAGGTCGACCGTGGCGGTGGTGACGCCCTGTTCGCGCTGGAAGTTGATCTGGCCGGTGAATTCCTCGGTCAATTCGCCCGACCAGCCGAACCAGATGCCGCGATATTCGCGCAGCGCCGCCTGGAAGGCGACGGCGAGGCCGCCTTGCGCGCCGGACTGGCCCTTGGGCGCCGAGACCCGGTTGGAGATGACGATCAGCCGGCTCATCGGATCGCCTGCCATGGCTTGGACAGCAGGACGGCGCAGTTGATCATGCCGACCAGGCTATAGGTCTGCGGGTAATTGCCCCAGAGTTCGCCGGTCGCGGGGTCGATATCCTCGGACAGGAGCCCGGCGGCGGTGCGGCGCTTGAGCATCTCCTCGAACAGCGTGCGCGCATCCTCGTGCCGGCCGGTGAGGTAGAGTGCCTCGATCAGCCAGAAGGTGCAGACGTTGAAGGCGGAATGCGGCACGCCGAAATCGTCCTCGCTGTCGTAGCGCAGCATGTCGGTGCCGCGCCGCAGGCCGGTCTCCAGCGCGTAGAGCGTGGCCCGGTAGCGCTTGTCCTGCGGGCTCAGGAAGCGCAGGTCCAGCAACTGGATCAAGCTGGCGTCGAGGAAATCGCCCTCGAACGTGGCGGACAGGCGCTGGGTCTCGGTGCGCCAGGCCTTGTCGACGATCTCGGCATGGATCTTGTCGGCCCGGTCCTGCCAGAAGGTGGTGCGAGCCTCGAGGCCCAGTTTGTGCGCGGCATTGGCGAGCCGGTCGCACGCCGCCCAGCACATCGCCGCAGAATAGGTGTGGACGGACTGGCGGGTGCGCAGCTCCCACAAGCCGGCGTCGGGCTTGTCGTGCACCTCCCAGGCGAGATCGCCGATCGCCTCCAGCGCCTCGAAATCCTCGACCCCGGCCATGCGGAACAGCCGCTGGTCGAAGAAGGCCTGCACGTTGCAGAGGATGATCTGGCCATAGGCGTCGTGCTGGATCTGCTCATAGGCCTGGTTGCCGACGCGCACCGGCCCCATGCCGCGATAGCCCTTCAGGCCCTCCTCGATCCGCTCCTCCAGCTTCGCCTCGCCGAGCACGCCGTAGAGCGGCTGGACATGGCCGCCCTTGGCGCCCTCCACGATGTTGCGCAGATAGGCGAGGTAGCTTTCCAGCACGTCCAGCGCGCCCAGCCGGTTGAGCGCCTGCACCGTGTAATAGGCGTCGCGGATCCAGCAGTAGCGATAATCCCAGTTGCGGCCCGAATCGGCGTGTTCGGGGATCGAGCTGGTCAGCGCCGCGACGATCGCGCCGGTCTCCTCATGCTGGCAGAGCTTGAGCGTGATCGCCGAACGGATGACGATCTCCTGCCATTCATAGGGCGTGGCGAGGCCGCGCACCCAATGCTGCCACTCCCCCGTCGTGTCGTGGAGCATGCGCATGCAGGCGGGCATCAGCGCCGTCGAGAAGCTCTCGTCCGGGCCGAGGAAGAAATGCAGCGGATGCTCCAGCCGGAACAGCCGCTCCTCCTCGATATAGCCGACCGGAGCATCGGTGGAGAGCCGCACCGCCTCGTCGTTCAGGAGGAAGCGGAGATGGTGCGAGCCGGCCGTCGTGGTGACGTCGGTATTGCCCCAGCCGCGCGTCGGGCGCAGGCGGACGCGGATGCGCGGGCTACCCGCCACCGGCCGGACGATGCGGACGAACGCGACGGGGCGGTAGATCCGCTCGTTGTTCGTGTAGCGCGGGCAGAAATCGGTCACCTCGATGGCATTGCCATGCTCGTCCTCGTGGCGGGTGACGAGGATCGGGGTGTTGCGGATGTAGCTCTGCTCGGTCTTGGCGACGCCGTCGAGCTCGATCGCCCAGACGCCGGTGGCATCGTCGTCGCCGGCTTCGATGCCGGAGAGCAGGGAGGAGAAGACCGGCTCGCCGTCGACGCGCGGCAGGCACGCCCAGACGAGGCGACCCGAACGGTCGATGAGGCCGGAGACCTGGCAATTGCCGATCGGCCAGAGATCGAGATTGGTCGTCGTCACGCTTTCACCCCCGCTACGCCACTCAGCCATTCATGAACGTCGCCCACGTCGGCGAGACGATAACGCGCCGCCGTTGCGCGGGGTCCGCCGACAAGCACGCCCCAGCCGCCGAGCGCCGCCGCCGCGCCGAAACCGGCCTCGTCGGTCAAATCGTCGCCGACGAAGACGGGGCGTGTGCCCGCCATCGGCGGCTCGCCCATGAAGCGGCGGACCGCGTCGCCCTTGTCGGCGCCCGGCGCGCGCAGCTCGACCACCATCTTGCCGTGCTGGATCGCGAAGCCGGTGCGGCGCGCGACCGCCTCGGCGAGCGCGTCGCAGGCCGGGCCGGCCTCGGGCGCCTGGCGATAATGGAGCGCGGCGCCGAACGGCTTCCGCTCGACGACGACGCCGGGATGATCCGCCGCCAGCGCCGCGAAGGCCGCGATCGTCTCGTCCAGCCCGTCCGGCCGCGCCGGGGCCTCGGTGCGGCCGTCGCTCCAGCGCAGTTCGAGCCCGTGGCTGCCGGCGACGGCGAAAGGCGTCGGGCGCTCGCCGATCCCGAGATAGGACAGGATGGCGCCGGCATCGCGCCCGCTCACCACCGCCACGCGGCCGTCGAGACGATCGGCGAGCGCGGCGACGAGGCGGCCGATCGACGGATCGACCACCACCGCGTCGTGGCGCTCGGCGATATCGACCAGCGTGCCGTCGAAATCGAGGAACAGGCTGATTTCCGCGGCCGTCGAGAGATCGGGCGCGGCAGGCAAGGCAGGGATGGGATCTGGCATCGGGTTCCGGTCTGCGGGCAGGGACAGTGAGCAAACGCAGCACGGCGAGATCGTTCCGCAACCGAACGCATTTTTGGGGTGCATCGCCGCAGCGCACCCAGCGCGACCCGCTTTGCGTCGCGATCGAAACCGCCTAGGATCACGCGGATAGAGGTTTCGGGGGCGGACGTGTCGCAGATTGTGGACGATGTGGAGGAGGGCGCGACCATCGGCGCCGCCCGCGCGAGGCTGGTGATCACGGCGTCGTCGCTCGGCACCATCTTCGAATGGTATGATTTCTTCATCTACGGCACGCTGGCGCCGATCATCGGCAAGCTCTTCTTCCCGTCGGGCAACCCGACGCTGGAATTCCTGGCGGCTCTGGCCTCCTTCGGCGTGGGCTTCGGGGTGCGGCCGTTCGGCGCGGTGGTGTTCGGCTATCTCGGCGACAAGCTGGGGCGCAAATACACCTTCCTGCTCACCGTCGCGCTGATGGGCCTGGCCACGGCGGGTGTCGGCTTCGTGCCCACCCATGCGCAGATCGGCGTCGCGGCGCCCATCATCCTCGTCCTGCTGCGCGCGTTGCAGGGCCTCGCCCTGGGTGGCGAATATGGCGGCGCGACCACCTATGTCGCCGAACATGCGCCCCGCAACAAGCGCGGCTTCTACACCAGCTTCATCCAGGCGAGCGTGATCGGCGGCTTCCTGCTGAGCCTGATCGTCGTCCTGTCCTCCCAGCAGACGATGACGGAGGCCGACTGGGATCAATGGGGCTGGCGCGTGCCGTTCCTCTTCTCGCTGGTGCTGCTCGTCATCTCGCTGTGGATGCGCCTGAAGCTGCACGAGAGCCCGATCTTCAAGGCGCTCAAGGCGGCCGACCGGATCGCCGACAACCCGCTGACCGAGGCCTTTTCCACCAAGGGCAACATCAAGCTCATCATCGTCGCGATGCTGGGCATCGCCGCCGGGCTCACCGTGATCTGGTACACCGCGCAGTTCGGCGCGCTCTATTTCCTCCAGAATTCGCAGCGCCTCGACGACACCTGGGCGCGCGTGCTGATCGGCATCGGCGCGGTGATCTCGCTGGGCTGGTTCATCCTGTTCGGCTCGCTCAGCGACCGGATCGGCCGCAAGCCTTCGATCGTGCTGGGCTATGCGCTGACCCTGGTGCTGCTCTTCCCGCTGTTCCACCTGATGGCCTCGGCCGCCAATCCGGACATGGCGAACGCGCAGCGCCGCGCGGCGGTGATCGTCTCGGGGCCGAACTGCCGCTACGATCCCTTCATCGCCGGCAAGCAGACCACCGAATGCGCCAAGATCATCGAGCATCTGGCGAGCAAGGGCATCACCTACACCAAGCTGCGGACCCCCGGCACGGCGCTGATCGTCGGCGAGCGGGCGGTGAAGGATCATTCGCCCGAGGCCATCGACGCGGCGCTCACCGCCGGCGGCTGGTCGGTCGCCAAGGTGAAGCCCTCGATCAAGGGCGCGGTGATCATCGTCTTCGCGGTGGCGATGCTCGGCATGCTCTCGGGCATGACCTACGGGCCGGTGGCGGCCCTGCTCGCCGAGCTGTTCCCGGCGCGCATCCGCTATTCGTCGATGTCCATCCCCTATCATATCGGGACGGGCTATTTCGGCGGGTTCCTGCCGCTGATCAGCCAATATATCGTGGCGCGCACCGGCAATCCCTTCTCCGGCCTGTGGTACACCTTCGCGGTGGTGGCGATGGCGCTGGTCGTCACGATCTTCTGGGTGCCCGAGACCAGGGGCAACGACCTCGACTAGTCCGGCATCCCCCGCTATCGGCGCCCGGGTGCCAGAGTTTCTTCATACGGCGTCCCCGCCTGCCGCCTTGCGCCTGACCCTCGATGGCGATGCGCTCGCCGCCAACTGGCGCTGGCTGCGGACGCAAGGTGGCGCAGCGGCCTGCGGCGCGGCGGTGAAGGCCGATGGCTATGGCCTCGGCGCGCGCGAGGCGGTCGACCGGCTGGCGCGGGAAGGGTGCCGGGATTTCTTCGTGTCGAGCTGGGCCGAGGCGGCGACATTGGGGGCGATGCCGGACGGCGTCGCTTTGTCGGTGCTGCATGGCGTGCGCGAAGCGGACATGCCCGCCGCGCTCTCCGGCATGGCGCGGCCGGTGCTGAACTCCGCCGAGCAGGTCGCGCGCTGGAAGGCGGCGGGCGGCGGCTCCTGCGACGTGATGATCGACACCGGCATGAACCGGCTCGGCCTGCGGCCCGGGGAGGCCGGGCTGCTGGACGGCCTTGCGATCGAGACGCTGATGAGCCACCTCGCCTGCGCCGACGAGCCGGACCATCCGATGAACGCGCGCCAGCTCGCCCGCTTCGAGGCGGTGCGGCAGGCGATTCCGGCGAAGCGGTACAGCCTCGCCAATTCGGCCGGCACCTGCCTCGGCGGCGCCTATGCCTTCGATCTCACGCGCCCCGGCCTCGCGCTCTACGGCGGGGTGCCGGTGGCCGACGACGCCGCCCAGCGCAGCGGCCTGCGCCCGGTCGCGTCGATCGAGGCGGAGGTGATCCAGGTCCGCGACGTCGAGGCGGAGGAGAGCGTGGGCTACGGCGCCACCTGGGTCGCGGGTCTGCCGTGCCGCGTCGCCATCCTCAACATCGGCTATGCCGACGGCTATCTGCGCGGCTTCTCCAATGCCGGATCGTGGCGTTCGGGCGATGCCGTCTATCCGATCGTCGGGCGGGTTTCGATGGACCTGATCGCCGTGCAGGTGGGCCAGGAGGTGCGCGAAGGCGACTGGCTGGCGCTGGATCGGGACCTCCCATCGCTCGCCCGAGTCTCCGGCCTGTCGCAATATGAGTTGCTGACTGTGCTCGGCCACCGCTATCAGCGCCGCTGGACATGACCGACGGCTCCCTCACACCCCTGGTGAAACCTTTTGCCGCGATTGGCCGCATGATCGTCGGCCTGTTCGCGATGGTGGGTCGCATCACGCTGTTCGCCTTCACCACGCTGATCCGCGCGGTGACGCCGCCTTATTACCCATCGCGCTTCTTCGCGCAGCTGATGGAGATCGGCTGGTATTCGCTGCCGGTGGTGGGCCTCACGGCGATCTTCACGGGCTCGGCGCTTGCCCAGCAGATCTATACCGGCGGATCGCGCTTCGATGCCTCCTCCACCGTGCCCGCCATCGTGGTGTTCGGCATGGTGCGCGAGCTGGGGCCGGTGCTGTGCGGCCTGATGGTGGCGGGCCGCGTCGCCTCCGCCATGGCCGCCGAGCTCGGCACGATGCGCGTCACCGAGCAGCTCGACGCGCTGACCACGCTGCGCACCGACGCCTATCGCTACCTGATCGCGCCGCGCCTGTTCGCCTGCGTGATCGCGCTGCCGGTCATGGTGCTGATCGCCAACACGATCGGCATCATGGGCGGCTATCTGCTCGCGGTGTACAAGCTGGGCTTCAACGCCTCGGCCTATCTCGCCAGCACGCGCCAATATCTGCAGATGGACGACGTCGAGATGGCGCTGGTGAAAGCGGCGGTGTTCGGCGTCATCATCGCGCTCATGGGCTGCTACAACGGCTTCCGCACCGCCGGCGGCGCGGCGGGCGTCGGCAAGGCGACCACCGATGCGGTCGTCTCCTCCTTCATGCTCATCCTGTTCAGCGATCTCATCATCACCATCGTGGCGTTCGGCTGATGGGCGAGGCCAAGATCAAGCTCACCGAGGTCGCCAAGCGTTTCGACGAGAAGGTGGTGCTGGACGGCGTCAACCTCTCGGTGGAGCCGGGCGAATCCGTCGCCATCATCGGCGGATCGGGCACCGGCAAGTCGGTGACGCTGAAATGCATCCTCGGCCTGCTCAAGCCGGACAGCGGCTCCGTGCAGGTGGACGGGCAGGAGATCGTCGGTGCCCGGCCGCGCGAGATCGCGAAGGTGCGCGCCAAGTTCGGCATGCTCTTCCAGGGCGGCGCGCTGTTCGATTCGCTGCCCGTGTGGCGCAACGTCACCTTCGGGCTGACCCAGGGGCGGATGCGCCACGCCAACGAGATGCGGAAGATCGCCGAGGAGAATCTGGAGCGCGTCGGCCTCGGCCGCGAGATCCTGAACCTGCGGCCCAGCGAGCTGTCCGGCGGCATGCAGAAGCGCGTGGCGCTGGCCCGCGCGATCGCGCCGCGGCCGGAGATCATCTTCTTCGACGAGCCGACCACCGGGCTCGATCCTATCCGGGCCGACGTGATCAACGACCTGATCACCAGCCTGGTCGAGGATCTCGGCGTCACGGCGCTGACCATCACGCACGACATGGCCTCGGCCCGCAAGATCGCGCACCGGGTGGCGATGCTCTACAATGGCCGCATCGTCTGGCACGGCCCGCGCGACCGGCTGTACGACAGCGGCAATCCCTATGTGGACCAGTTCGTCCAGGGCCGGGCGGACGGGCCGATCCGCTGAGCGGCATGCTGCGCGGCATCCATCACGTCGCGATCATCGCGTCCGATTATGCCGCCTCGAAGCGTTTCTACACCGAGGTGCTGGGGCTCCCGGTGGTCGCCGAGACCTTCCGGGCGGCGCGGGACAGCTGGAAACTGGACCTGCGGCTGGGCGATGCGCAGATCGAGCTCTTCACCTTCCCGGGCGCCCCGCCGCGCGCGACCCGGCCCGAGGCGCAGGGCCTGCGCCACCTTGCCTTCGCGGTGGACGATCTCGATGCGGCGGTGGCGCGGCTGACCGGAGACGGCGTGGCCTGCGAGCCCGTCCGCACCGACGAATTGACCGGGCGGCGCTTCACCTTCTTCCAGGATCCTGACGGGCTGCCGCTGGAATTGTACGAGGTGTAGGCGAGGGCCGCCCCGCCATCCGATTCGGGTGGGCCTGCGGGTTCCAACATGGACAACATGGACACCGGCTCCCCCACCCATCGGGGGTCTTCCGATGGACATGGCGCATGGGTGTCGGGGATCGACGGCGAGAAAGAGCCGGGATGCGGGCGAAGATCGCCGAATATTATTCGTACTCTTTTTGTTCTTTCGTGTCAAGATCGCTGATCGTCTGGGCGACAACCTCGTCCGTTCGCCCTGAGCCTGTCGAAGGGCCGTCCCTTCCTCTCGCGGCAGCCCGGCGACGCTGGGGTCTTTTAGGGCAAGTGGCATGTGTGCCGGCCGAGATGCGAGCTTTCGCTGGCGCTATGAGGAAGGGCAGGGCTTCGACAGGCTCAGCCCGAACGGATGAGATGTTCCGACTGTCTTTCGGAGGCTAAAGCTTCCCGCCATCCCGCCGTTAACCCTGTCGAGACCGCTTGAGGGAGCGGTCCGGGGGAAACGCACCATGACCACGACCGCGCACTGGCTCCATCTCCGGCTCGGGCTTCCGCTCGTCGAAGTGAGCGTGGACGACATCGTGCCGGTGCAGGAACCCGAATGCGCCGAGGCGGATATCGTCGCCCGCCAGAAGGCCTATGCGGCGGCGCCGCTGGCGGTGCAGTTCCGGGGGCGCTGAGCCTTTTCTCCTCGCCCCGAACGGGCGGGGCGGGTGGGGAACGCGATACGGAAACGAACCCACCCCAAGCCCCTCCCTTTCAGGGAGGGGCTTTTCGTATATCGACCCATCCTGGCCGTATCAGTCCAGTTCGGCGCGCGAGAGGGCGTCGCGCAACTTCGCATCGTCATGATAGGTAGCGGCGGCGACGACCGCCAATTGCTCCAGCGGGCCGCGCGGACCGTAAGCGGCGAACGTGCCCCCTTCCGGGTCATAGTCCAATTGCTCGGCGGCGGCTGAATCGAGCTGTTCGGCGACCAGCACCTGGATCACGGAATTCCAGTCATAGCCATTGCCCGACCAGCCATCTTCGGCGCGTTCGGCGAAGATATGCTCCTTCGCGCCGAACGCCGCGTCTCCCAGTATCAGCGACGATTCCCCATCGATCTCGTGCAGGACGAACGGTGCGTAGGTTTCGCGGTCGGTGTCGGACATCGGCATTCTCCGGCATGAAAGCCCGCGATGCCACCCGCGCCCTGCACTCCCTGCGAGAGAGCATGGCGCGCATGACCTGCGCAGGCGCTAGGCTGGAAGACTATCAGGGCGAGATGACGGTTCGTGTCGCGCTTCCCATCCCGTGGGCCACGGATGTTCGGGCACGCGATCGCGATCCCGAAAGCGGGATGGAACCATCTCGCCGAATAGGCATAAAAAGTCTCGGAACTGCAGGTCAGCGCCCAGCATCCGTTGGCGCAGGGACGACGCAATGACGGCCATCGCCTCGGATATCGCCATACATGGAAGCTGGCCGCCGTGCCGATTGTGGACATTCAAAAATGGAGCAGGTTGCCGCGATGAACGACGGGCACTGGACGTACGACCAATGGGCGACACACACGATCGAGAAGATCGTGACGATGGGATTGATGCTGCCGGAGGAGCACCGCGCTGATTGGCTGCGTTTGCAAATCGATCTCGGGCTCAAACAGGCTTTGCGTCACGGCCGATCTGGTCGCGCCGACCAAGACCTCATCGTCCCGTAGCCATCGACGGCCGCTACCGCCCCAGTTGAGGCCGTTGCGGCAGCATTGCCGCGTTCCCGATTGCGGACATTCGGCCGAGCACTATGCTGCTTCTATGAGTGAGAACCGAAGCCGTCTGGACGAACTACTCCGCCTGCGGCTACGAAAAAGCCGCGTCCCTGCCGTCGTCGATGCTTGGGCGAAAATCGGGGTGTCGGTCTCGGCAGTATCGGCGCAGCGCCAAGCAACAATGGTCGCGCGCCTTCGTGCCGCTGGTTTCCGATCCTCGCCGACATTGCCGCCCCTGTCGCAGGAGCCACTGACCCGAAGCGTCGCGGAGTTCGCGGGGGCAGCGGATATACTCGCGATCATCGGTTGGGGGGTGGATGAAGAACCCGCCGTTTTGCTAACAGTGGACGCGCTCAATCGCTCTGTCCCGAACCTGCGGTTGATCTATCCTGACGGCTTCGTGTTGATCGAGCAGCCTGCCAAGTCGGCTCTCATCGTTGATTTTGATGAGGACGATCGGGCAGCCGTCTACCTCGACAGATTGTCGCTCGGCGGCGGCTAACGCCCCAATCAGCGTCCTCCGGCACTCTAGACGCAGCCAACGAAAGGCGACATTCTCCTAGCATGGCTATTGCGTCCACTGCTGCTCGGAAATGGCTATTCTGGCTCGTCTTTTCCGTTTGGCTCGCTACGGCCATCCCAATTGTGCTGTTCAGCCTTTTCACCTTCGAACTTCCGCTATGGCCTCATTTCAGCGTGGAAAGCACGCCAGAGGGAATATCAGTTTGGGCAGTCATCGCGGCATGGTTCTACTTCACGCCCGTCGTGCTGATTGTCATTGACCGGAGAGGCAAACGACCGGCTGCTTCCTAACGTTCATCGATCAAAGCGGTCGGTCGTAAATCCACCACACCCCCAGGTCAGTCCGCCGCGAACCCCGCCACCGTCGCCCCCAGCCCCCGCACCAGATCGCCCGGCGCCATCCGCATCTGCAGCCCCCGCCGGCCGCCATTTACGAACAGATACGGCTCGCCCGCCGCCGCTTCCTCCACGAAGGTCGGCACGGCCTTGCGCTGGCCGAAGGGGCTGATGGCGCCGACCTTGTAGCCGGTCAGGCGCTCGGCGGCGGGCACCGGCATCATCTTCGCGGCCTTGGCGCCGGCGGCCGCCGCGATGCGCTTCATCGAGACCGCGCGGTCGGACGGCAGCACCGCGCAGACTGGCTTGCCGTCCGCCTCGATCAGCAGGGTCTTGAACACGCGCGAAGCCGGTTCGCCCAGCGCCTCGGCCGCCGCCAGCCCGACGCTGTCGGCGGCCGGATCATAGTTATATTCGATGAGCGCGAAGGGACAGCCGAGCCGGGCGACGGCCACGGTGGCCGGCGTTCCCTTCGCCATCAGCCGCGCGCCGTCCTCAGCGCTCGACGCACATCGCGATGCCCATGCCGCCGCCGATGCAGAGCGTGGCGAGGCCCTTCTTGGCGTCGCGCTTCTCCATTTCGTAGAGCAGGGTGGTCAGCACGCGCGCGCCCGACGCGCCGATCGGGTGGCCGATGGCGATGGCGCCGCCATTGACGTTCACCTTCTCGGAAGGAAGGCCCAACTCCTGGCACACCGAGAGGGCCTGGCTGGCGAAGGCCTCGTTGGCCTCGATCAGGTCGAGATCGTCGACCGTCCAGCCGGCCTTCTCCAGCGCCTTCTTCACCGCCGGCACCGGGCCGATGCCCATGATCGCCGGATCGACGCCGGCCGAGGCCCAGCTCTTCACGGTGGCGAGCACCTTGGAGCCGCGCTTCGCCGCCTCCCCGGCCGACATCAGCACCAGCGCGGCGGCGCCGTCGTTGAGGCCCGAGGCATTGGCGGCGGTGACGGTGCCGTCCTTCTTGAAGGCGGGCTTGAGCTTCTCCATCGCCTCGATGGTGGCGCCGGCGCGGATATATTCGTCGTCCGCGACGACGACGTCGCCCTTGCGGTTCTTCACCGTGACCGGCGCGATCTCGTCCTTGAAGCGGCCCTCGGCGCGCGCCTTCTCGGCCTTGTTCTGGCTGCCCACCGCGAACGCGTCCTGCGTCTCGCGCGCGATCTGGTATTTCTCGGCGAGGTTCTCCGCCGTGATGCCCATGTGGTAGGCATTGAAGGCGTCGGTCAGGCCGTCGACGATCATCGTGTCGACCAGGCTGACATTGCCCATCTTGGTGCCGCCGCGCAGGTTCTGCGCATGGTTGGCGAGCGACATGCTCTCCTGCCCGCCCGCGACCATGATCGTGGCGTCGCCATTGGCGATCGACTGGGCGGCGAGCGCGACGGCGCGCAGACCCGATCCGCAGACCTGGTTGACGCCCCAGGCGGGCACCTCCTGGGGGATGCCGGCGGCCATCGAGGCCTGGCGGGCGGGGTTCTGGCCCTGCGCGGCGGTGAGCACCTGGCCCAGGATCACCTCGGACACGTCCTCGCCCTTCACGCCGGCCTGCGCCAGCGCCGCCTCGATCGCGACGCGGCCGAGTTCGTGCGCCGGGATCGCGCCGAAGGCGCCGAGAAAGCTGCCGACAGGGGTGCGCTTCGCCGCGGTGATGACGACGTCGGTCATGGAATCAACTCCTCAGGGGGGTAGGGGTCGGGCGGTCTCTTATCAGCGCATATGGGATCGTGCGAGCCATTGCGCGAGGGGTTGCCACAAGGTCTCACGCGCCCGCCCGCCGACGATCATGCCGACATGGCCGAGGCCGAGCGTCATCGCCTCGCCGACGCCCAGAGTGCTGGCCGCGCTGGCGGCCGGGACGATGCGGTCGGTCGAGGAGACGATGTCGAGCAGGGGGCAGGCGAGGGCGGCGGGGTCGACGATCCGTCCGGCCACCCGCCAGCGGCCCGATCCGGGCAGGTCGTCGCGGAAGAAATCCTCGGCCATCTCGCGGCCGGCGGCGGGGGTGAGCGGCGCGCCGCCATTGGCCCAATCCTCCAGCGCGACGAACAGCCGCGTCGATTCGGGGGAGCGCCCGGCCCGGCCGAAGCCGACGAACTTCTCCACCGTGCGGCGCGGATCGAGCCGCCAGAAGGCGGTCTGCAGCACCTCGACCGGCAGCAGCCCCATCGCCTCCGCGCCGGGCCGCGCCTGTTCCCAGAGATCGACGAGGCCCTGGCGCGAATCGTCGGGGAAGCCGGCGAAGCGCCACGGCGCCGCAATCGTGACAAGGGCGGCGGGCGGGCGGCACGCCGCGGCGCCCAGCGCCATCGTGCCGCCGAGGCAATAGCCGGCCAGGATCGCATCCGGCCCGATCGCCTCGACCAGCGGCAGCAGCAGCGTTTCGACATGGCCGGCGATCGAGAGCGCCTGCTCGTCCGGCGTCGGGCTGCCCCAGTCGACCAGCAGCGGCCGCACCCCCTGCGCGGACAGCCAGCGCAGCAGCGAGGTGTCGGGCAGCAGATCGAGCACGTCGTGCGTGTTGATGAGCGACGGCACGACGATCACCGGCCGCCCCGCACCGCCATAATCGCGCAGCACCGCGCGGCCGGCGCGCGCCGCGATCGGCATCGGCGGCGGCGGGGCGGGGCGTTCCGCCATCTGGTAGGCGCGCAATCCCGCCAGGCCGGCCGCCAGCCGTTCCGGCGCATCTTCCGTTTCGCTGCGCAGCATCGCAAGAAACAATGGCAGTGGGCGCGGCCTGTGTTGCGGTGCGGAAAGGTTTGATGCTAGCGTGTTCACTCCCGGCGTTGCGTCGGCTTGAGAGGGGCTTGTCATGGCGAAATCAGGTTCCACGTCCGATACCGTCATCATCAAGAAATACGCCAATCGGCGGCTCTATAATACAGAGACGTCGAGCTACATCACGCTGGACCATCTTGCTGCGATGACGCGCGAGGGCCGTGATTTCAAGGTTCTCGATGCCCGCACCGACGAGGATATCACCCACAACGTCCTCACCCAGATCATCATGGACGAGGAAACGCGCGGGCAGACCCTGCTGCCGGTGAACTTCCTGCGCCAGCTGATCGCGCTTTACGGCGATTCGATGCAGTCGATGGTGCCGCAATATCTGGAGGCCTCGATGGAGGCGTTCCGGCGCAACCAGCAGCAATTCCGCAGCGCAATGGAAGGCGCCTTCTCGGGCGGCCCCTTCGCCGAGATCGCCAAGCGCAACATGGCGATGTTCGAGGCCGCCGCCGATGCCTTCAAGCCCGGCTCCAAACCGGGCGCGGCGGGCGAGCCGGCCACGGAGGGGGGCGACGACATCGCCGCGTTGAAGGCGCAACTCGCCAGCCTGCAGGACAAGATCGACAAGATGGGGAAATGAGCCGCTTCAGCCGCGCAGGTGGCTGAAGAGGATCAGGATATAGGCGGCGATGAAGATCGCCGCCGCCATCGCCACGCCGAGCTGCGCCCGCTCGCCCCGATAGCGCAGCGCGACGAGGGCGATGCCCGCGAAGATGGCATGGCCGGCGAGATCGACGGGATCGGCGCGGCGGCCCTGGAGCGTCAGGTCCTTCGCGGCGCTCACCGCCAGCATCGCCAGCATGATCGAGAAGAAGGCGGTGATATGCTCGCGATAATGGGTCGCGAGATCGATCGTGCCCTCGCTGGCATCGGGCAGCACCAACGCGGCCAGCATGTAGAGCAGCACCGTCTGCAGCAGGATCAGGCCGAACACGCCGAACGTCCAGACCCTAATGCCGGCGAGGCCGAAGCTGGACCACCAGCTCTGGGTGGCGAGCACCGGGATCAGCACGCTCCACACGAGAGTCGGCACGAACGGCTTTACCCGCCGCCGCGCCAGCAGCATCGCCCGATAGCCCTGCAGCACCTGCGTGATCGCCAGCCCGATGATGATCGAGAGCAGGACGGAGAGGTAGGAGAAGGCGTCCATGCCGGGCCGCCGTTCAGCTCGCGCTGTGGAGCAACTGATCGACGCTCTCGCCATGGGCCAGCGCATCGGACACGCGGTGCCGGGCATCGTGGTAGAAGATGGCGGGATCGTCCCGGCCCTGCGCGCGCAGACGGGCGACATCGGCATCGGAGAGCGTGCTCTCCTGCGCGACATAATCGGCATAGCCTTCCCGCACCCAGACGGGGAGCCGGGCGAAGCCGGCGAGGCCGAGCCGCTCGCGCTGCAGCACATGCATCGTCTCGTGCGCCACCACGCCGGAGAGCGTGCGCCGGTAGCCCCGCGCGAACACCGCATCCTGCGTCGCGTCGCTGCGATTGACCACCGTGCCGCCCAGCATCGGCCGGGTGACCGCGAAGGCGCCGCCTTGCGTCAGCGCCAGCAGATGCCAGCGCCAGCCGCCATCGGTGAGATAGAGGGTCGGCCGCAGCGCGGGATCGTCGATCGGGGACGTGGCGAGCAGGGCGGCGGACCGCGCCAGCTCGTCTTGCAGTCGGGGCGCGGGCGGGGCCTCGGCATAGACGTCGAAGCGGCCGACCTGGCCATGCCAGCCCCAGGGCAGGATGCCGGGCTTCGCCACCGCGGCCGCCGGCAGCGCGACCAGCGCCAGCGCGATCAGGCCCCGGCGATCGAAGCCGAGCCAGCGGCGGAGCGTCATTGCGGCGTGCCCTGCGGCCGCTCGCCGAGCGCGGCCGGGTCGGTCGACAACTGAGGCGTCGCCGCCGGCTGATCGGGCGCGACCTGCTCGGCCGGCGGCGTGTCGGACGAGGCGGTGGGGGCATTGGGATCGGGCTTCACGAAACGAATGGTCATGCGGTCGCTCTCGCCGATCGCGGCATATTTCGCCTTGTCCTTGTCGCCCGCTTTGTAGGTCGGCGGCAGATCCCAGACGCCGTCGGGATGATCGTGATCGTCCCTGGGATTGGCGTTGACGTCGCTGGTGCCCGCCCACTGGAAGCCCGCCGCCATCGCCAGCCGGATCACGGTGGAGCGCTTGACGTAGCCGCTGGTCTTCTCGCGCGCGCTGTCCATATTCTCGGGCAGGCGATGCTCCTCGATGCCGAGGATGCCGCCGGGCTTGAGCGCGCGGAACCAGTCCGCGAAGGCCTGGGGCGCATTGCCGTCGCCGGGCTGGTCGGGCGAGCCGAGCATGTTGTGGATGTTGCGGAAGGTGACGATCATGTCGGCCGTCCCGTCCGGCACGAAGCTGTTGGCCTGGCCGGCGTTGAAGGCGACGGCCTGCGCCTTGCCGTAGCGATCGGGATCGGCGGCGAGGAAGGCCTTGAAGGTGTCCATGCTGTCCGGCTCGACGGCGGCGACATAATGGCCCTGATCGCCGAGATACGGGATCAGGATCTCGCTATACCAACCCCCGCCGGGGATCATCTCCACCACCGTCATGCCGGGCTGGAGGCCGAAGAAGGTCAGCGTCTGCGCGGGATGGCGATATTTGTCGCGCGCCACGTTGGCGGGCTTGCGGTGCGAATCGTCGATCACCTGGCGCAGGCCGGGATCGACCATGATGCCGGGGCGCGCGGGGCCGCTGGCGGGCTTCTTCGCGGCCGGCCTGGCAGCGGCCTTCGCCGGTGCCTTGGTCGCGGTCTTGGCGGAGAGCGGGGCGCCGGTCAGCGCGAACAGGGATACGGCAAGCAGGAAACGGCGCACGGGCTTCTCTCCGGACAAAGTATGGAGAGATGCTGGCGTGCTTCCGATCCGGAGACAAGCGATTAGCCCCGAAAATGCGTCGCCCCCGCGCAGGCCGGGCCTATCTCCTTACCGCTCCGCGAAGGCGACAATTCAGGAGACGGCCCTGGCGTGCGCAGGGGCGACGATGGTCAATGCCGCGAAGCCTTACAGGCAGGCTTCCAGATAGGGCTGGTCGAAGCCGTACTGGCGTGCCTTGTCGAGCGTGTAGGGGCGCAGGCCCATCGAGCGATACTCGCCCTGGATCTTCCCGTCGGCGCCCTCGTCCTGATATTCGAACTTGTAGAGCTCCTGGGTGACGATCACCGGGCCTTCCATGCCGATCACCTCGGTGATGTTGGTCACCCGGCGCGAACCGTCGCGCAGGCGCTTCACCTGCACGATCATGTCCACCGAATCGGCGATCTGGCGGCTGATCGCCTCCTTGGGCATCTTGATGTCGCCCATCATCACCATGTTCTCCATACGGCCCAGGCATTCGCGCGGGGAGTTGGAGTGGAGCGTGCACATCGAGCCATCGTGGCCGGTGTTCATGGCGGAGAGCAGATCGAAGCACTCGCTTCCGCGAATCTCGCCGAGGATGATGCGATCCGGGCGCATACGCAGCGCGTTCTTCACGAGATCGCGGATGGTGATCTCGCCCTGGCCCTCCAGGTTCGGCGGCCGGGTTTCGAGCGGCAGCCAGTGCGGCTGCTGCAGGCGAAGTTCGGCCGCGTCCTCGATGGTCAGCACGCGCTCGCCGGGATCGATCATCTTCGACAGGGCATTGAGCATGGTCGTCTTGCCCGAGCCGGTGCCGCCCGAGATGACGATGTTGAAGCGGCTGGCGCCGGCGATCTTGAGGATCGTCGCCATCTTCTGGCTCATCGATCCGAAGCCGGCCATCATGTCGAGCGTGATCGGCTTGGCGGAGAATTTACGGATCGAGATGGCGGTGCCGCGCAGCGACAGCGGCGGCACGATGACGTTGACGCGGGAGCCGTCCTGGAGGCGGGCGTCGGCCAGCGGCGTGGTCTGGTCGACGCGGCGGCCGACCTTGTTGACGATGCGCTGCGCGATCTGGAACAGATGCTGCTCGTCGCGGAACTGGATCTGGGCGAGCTGGAGCTTGCCCTTCTTTTCGATGAAGGTCTGTTCCGGGCCGTTGACCATGATGTCGCTGACGTCGGGATCGTTGAGCAGCTCCTCCAGCGGGCCGTAGCCGAGCAGTTCGTCGACCAGCACCTTCTCCAGCGCGAACTGCTCGCGGCGGTTGAGGTTGATCTTCAGCTCGGCGAGCACCTCGCCGATGATCGGGCGGAATTCCTCGGCCAGCTCGTCCTTGGACAGGGTGGCGGCGGCTTCCGGATCGACGCGCTCGAGCAGGCGCGGCAGCACCTGCTCCTTGATCTTGTGGACGGAGGCCTCGAAGCCCTCGGCCTTGTGCGAGGCGGCTTCGCCCGAGGCTTCCTGGCGGGTGTTGAGCCGCGCCATCGCCTCCGTGGCGGCCGAACTGGTGCCCGGATCGGCCGGCGCGCCGGGCAGCGGCGCCGATTCGATCGGCGGGAATTGCGCTCCGCCCGGTTCCGGGCTGTGCATCGGGCGGGCCACGCCGAAGGATGGACGGCCGCCCACGTTCGATCCGCTACGCTTGCCGAATGCGCTCATCTTCTCTGCCTATTCCCCAGATATCCCATGACGGTAAGCGACAAGGCCTAAGAAAGGCCTAACCTTGGCCGATCAGGTGCCGCGACGGCACCAGGCGGGGCGGGGGCCGGGCGTATCGATCCTGTCCCAGGCCTCGAAAATGCCCGATTGCCGCACCATGCGATAATGGCCGAGCAGACGGGCGAAGGCGGGATCGCGCCGGAAGTAGGTGAACGGATCGCCGGCCGCATTGGGGCCGGGCGCGCCGATCATCGGCCGGGCGAAGACGATGCGGCGCGGCGGCAGGCAGAGATAGTCCCGCACCGTCTCGCCGACGACGCGACGGCCCAGCGCATCGACGGCCGGGTTGCGGCCGGCGGCGCGATCGATCGCCCACAGCATCCAATAGGCATTGTAGCGGCTGGGATAGCGGAAGCCGCGATCCCAGACGACCGGCCAGGCGAAGGCATTCTCGGTGCTGACGACGGCGAGGCTGTCGCCGCGATGGAGGCCGGCGAGCACCGGCGCGGGATCGAACGCGGCGGGCGCCGGGTTGGACGGCAGGAAGGGCGAGGCCAGGGGCAGCACGGCGATCGCCGGCGCGACCAGCCTGACCGGATCGGGCAGGGCCTCCCACGCTTCGACCAGCAGGGCGACCAGCGCGAGGGCCAGGCATCCCGTGGTGGCGATCGCATGATAGGGCCAGCCCTTGTGCTGGATCAGCCATGCGGCGCCGAAGCCGGCCGCCGCCAGCAGCAGCGCGGTGGCGAGCGGCGCCGTGCCGCGCCTGGTCAACAGCAGCGGGGGCAGGAGCAGCGCCAGCGCCAGCCCCCAGAGATATTGGGTGAGCTGGATCATCTGGATCAGCGTGCGGGGCGTGGCGGCGCCATAGGCCAGCCGCAGATCCGGAACGACGTGGCGGAGATAATCGGGCGCCGCGATCAGCAGCGCGGCGGCGTAGAGCGCACCGACGGCGAGCAGGCCGGCGAGTTCGGGGCGCAGCTTGCGATCGGCCCTGCAGAGCAGCCACAGCTCCAGCAGCATCGGCACGCCGAGGAAATAATGTTTCAGCGCGAAGCCGAGCGCGCCGCCGATGCCGATCGCGATGGCGAGACGGCCGTCCACGACGCGCCCGCGTCGCCTGGCCGCCGCCAGCGCCGCATAAGGCAAGGTGGCGATCAGCGCATATTGCTCGCGCTGCCCGGTGTCGCCGAGCGGCATGACCAGCATCATCAGCGCTGCGACGCCCAGCAGCGCGATCCTGCGGCCCGGCGGGACGGAGTCCAGCAGGGTCTCGGTGACGATCAGGCTGAGCGCGGCCGCCGCGCCGAGCGCGATCGTCAGCATGGTTTCGGGCATCAGACCGGTCGCATCGGCCACCGCATCGACGGGGATCGCCATCCAGAACCAGAGCGGCGGATTGGTCTCCATGATGTCGCGGTACAGGGTCGCGCCGTCGTGCAGCCGGTGCGCGACCCAGAATTGCCAGGCGACGTCGGTGGAAAAGCCGATCCGCGCGCACGCCAGCAGCGCGATCGTGAGGATCAGCGGGATCGCCCCCGCCGCGATCCGCGCATCATGGCGCCGGATGCGGCTCGGCCATGAACGGCCGGCCTGCGGCATGGGGAGCGATGAAGACGGCACGGACCCTCCCGGGATGGAGGCCTCCGTCTAGCCGCTGGAGGGTAAAGCCCGCCTTAAGGATGGAATCCGGTGGGAAGGGGCCTTATCCTTCCCCTGCAGGGAAAGGATTGTCGGGTCGTTCGACCCGCAGTCCGCGCGATCAGTGGTCGGCGCGGGTCGGGTGGCCATGGGAGGCGGTGTCGGCGCCAGCGCCGCTCAGCACCTCGGCATGTTCGGCGAGGATGGTGAGGCCCTTGTCGTTCACCTCGGCGAAACCGCCCTGCACCCGGATGCGCTGGGTGACCTGGGTCATCGACGCATAGACCAGCACCTCGCCGTCGCGCATCGTCGACATGAAGGGCGCATGGCCGGACAGCACGCCGAAATCGCCCTCGGTGCCGGGCACGACGACCATATAGGCGTCCTCCGACAGGATCTTCTTCTCCGGGGTGACGAGCTCGAAATGTACGTCGGCCATTTTCGCTTCCTAACCCCTCCACCGCCAGCGCGGGGGAGGGAGGGGGCCATCGCGCCGCGATGGGAGGGTGAGGGTCGTCTTCTTCGAGGCCGAGGCCGCGCCGGTGCGCGGCCCCTCACCCCGTTCCTCCCCCGCAAGCGGGAGAGGGAGATCGAAATCAGGCCGCCTCGGCCAGCTTCTTGCCCTTCTCGACCGCTTCGTCGATGCCGCCGACCATGTAGAAGGCGGCTTCCGGCAGGTGGTCATACTCGCCGTTCACCACGGCCTTGAAGGACTTCACGGTGTCCTCGATCTGCACGAACTTGCCGCTGATGCCGGTGAAGACCTCGGCGACGTGGAACGGCTGCGACAGGAAGCGCTGGATCTTGCGGGCACGGCTGACGGTGAGCTTATCCTCTTCCGAAAGCTCGTCCATGCCCAGGATGGCGATGATGTCCTGCAGCGACTTGTACTTCTGCAGCGTCTCCTGGACCTGACGGGCCACCTCGTAATGCTCCTGGCCGACGACGGCCGGGGTCAGCGCGCGCGAGGTCGAGTCGAGCGGATCGACCGCCGGGTAGATGCCCAGCTCCGAAATGGCGCGGTTGAGGTTGGTCGTCGCGTCGAGGTGGGCGAAGGAGGTGGCCGGCGCCGGATCGGTGAGATCGTCGGCGGGCACGTAGATCGCCTGCACCGAGGTGATCGAGCCCTTGTTGGTCGAGGTGATGCGCTCCTGCAGCGCGCCCATGTCGGTCGACAGGGTCGGCTGGTAGCCCACGGCCGACGGGATGCGGCCGAGCAGCGCCGACACCTCGGCGCCCGCCTGGGTGAAGCGGAAGATGTTGTCGACGAAGAACAGCACGTCCTGGCCCTCGACGTCGCGGAAATATTCCGCGTTGGCGAGGCCCGAGAGCGCGACGCGGGCACGCGCGCCCGGCGGCTCGTTCATCTGGCCGAACACGAGGGCGACCTTGGAGCCTTCGCTGGTCGGGTTGCCATCGGCGTCCTTGGCGATGACGCCCGCGTCGAGGAATTCGTGATAGAGGTCGTTGCCCTCGCGCGTCCGCTCGCCGACGCCGGCGAACACCGAGGTGCCGCCATGGCCCTTGGCGATGTTGTTGATCAGCTCCTGGATCAGCACGGTCTTGCCGACGCCGGCGCCGCCGAACA
>Ga0105239_10000695_pt1 | contig 47892 bp, 45 predicted proteins | sample KBSC44metaG_FD_92761 | JGI IMG/M metagenome (GOLD analysis project Ga0105239, IMG submission 92761) | Corn rhizosphere microbial communities from Kellogg Biological Station, Michigan, USA - KBS C4-4 metaG | ecosystem: Host-associated > Plants > Roots > Rhizosphere > Soil | place: Michigan, USA...
GCCAAATGGTCTGTGTCACCAGCCTCTCCACAATGCGGCCTCAGGAGGAATGTATTGAATCCTCGATGTTTGCGCCATGCATTCAAGGAAGTCATGTTCGCAAAGAGGTAGTAGATCCAATAGCCATATGGTGGGTTCTGCTTTGTGTTCCATTCCTTCGGCGCTGGGAACTTGCGATACAGTCGTCTTTCCACCTTGCTCTCATCATCAACACTATCGAACCCAATCACCCTCTGGAGAAAGACGTGGAGTTTGGGATGAGTCGATGGATCTTGAGTGACCTCAAACAATGGCTGGAAGATATTATACAAGCATTGTTCGAAATTCTCCATGGTTTTCATCGACTTGTACAAGGCGTAGAGTCTTGGAATCTGAATGAGCCAGCGGACGTTGTGTGAGAAAAGACGATTGTCAACCACCCAAGCCGCAAGTTTGTCCCATTCCTCGAGATTGCGACCGTATATACTGATACGCCATTCGACCTATATCAAGGTTAGCTGTGATCAACTACGCCAGCAGTGGATTCTCACCATTTGATACTTGCTCGATTCGAGATCTGAGATAACTTCCCGAGTGATGTCTGCCAGATATCGACCTTTGATGAAATTGTCGGTCTTCAGAAAAATGTCTCTCAGTCTGGATTGCCCTACAGGGTTGTACTTGAGATTGAACTTGTCAAAACGATGAAATGAATCAGTATGAGCGTGCATATCCAATGTGTCAATACTGAGGTCATAAGCCGTGAGGTTAATACTCTCAAAAACTTCTTTCAGCGTCAACTTTTTGCCATCCCTGTCAAGTACAACTTCGTCCGGACACTTCTTCATCTTGCTTTTGATGAATCGCAAAAGGTGCTTCTGGTTCATACATGCGGAATGGTGCACGTGGGTGTCAACCTTTCTCACGTTGTAAAAGTCGCGATGTGGCACCTTCTTCGTATCTGCGACTTCCTCGTATTCATTCAGCAGAGAATAAAGGTTGTACCGCCCCTCCAGATATTGAAGGCGTCGGTATGCAAAGCTCTTAGCAGGCCCATCAGATGCAATCTCCAGGATGATGTCCAGTGCCATATAGTAGTCTCTCAGCGATGGCACTTCGACGATCGGCTGGCCATTCTCGTCATATACTTGATATACGCTTCCCCCGTCCATGCCAAATCTCAGGTTGCCACGACCCTTGCCAGGAATGAAACATTCACTAAGGTCGAAATCTTCACCAATAGCATGTCCTGCCTTTCGAGCCTTTTTGAACGTAGGGGATGATAGACCACCTCTCTCCGATCCAGCTTGACTCGCACTCGTTGGCCACTTGCTCAATTCATTGGTGTTGCTGGCTGCGTTGCCCTTGGCATCCGCCATGTAAAGGCTGCTTGAAGTACTGTTGGGAGGCATGGTTTCCACTGTGGGTTCTCGAGCCTTGTGTTCATTCCAAACAGGGTTCGGAGGAGGAGGATAGATCTCCCAGTCTTCGTCATCCTTGGGATTATCTCCTCTGCACTGGAGTGAGGTCTTGAGATACTTCTGTCTGAGGTCCAACAATGTCTTGATTTTATCACAGATGGCCTGAACTTCACTGACAATACTTTCCTCGTTGGCTGCAAGTCCTCCAGGGCCATTCCCGAGACCCATCCCCGCTCCCGCCCCGTGCACACCTTCATGAGCCATTAATGGATCTTTGAACTCGTGCGGAAGACCAGGATGATGCTTGTGACTGCGAGCTGCCGCATCAGCGAGTAAGGCAGCGTCGGTCGTATGGTGACTCCCTCCCTTGTTCTGGAAGTTTGGAAAATTCTCCTTGGAATGGCTCAACTTTAAGCTACCGCTCGGACCACCAGCCCTTTGACTAAGGCGGGACTGCCTGGATGCCATGCTTGGGGTACGATTCAACGGCAAATCCCCGTCCAACGAGACAGGCATAGTGAATGACTTGGACAGTGACTGTGGACCATCAAAATCTTTGTCGGATTTGGTATCCATCCGATGACGCTGATAAATGAGCTTGGCATCCGCATAGGAGTCTCGCTTTTCAGCAGCATAGTGATAGAAAGGGTGGGGGACTTGATCGTCAGGATCCAGTTCTTCAGACGAGTTCGTTTCACCGGTTCCCGGGGTATTGGTTTGCTCATCATCGTCATCCTCAAGGTCCTTCACGGAAGCCTTGCGGAGAGCGCGCTGTTGCTGTCGTGGCTCATCCTGCAGACCCGTCGCCCGCGATTTGTACACATAGACGTCTGCTTCTTCATCCGAGTCCCCTGTAATACTGTGTTGGGCGTGAGGTAGTGCAGTGCTGCGGCTATCCATGGTCAACTGCGTGCAAACCGCCGAGCTGATAGGCCAGGGGCTCAGAACTCAACACTATCTAAACACAATTCAAAACTAGAGTAGCACAGGGCGCCTGGTCAATAGGATGGACAGTAGTAAGCGATAAGAAGCGAGCTTGACAATATGGGATATGTTCTTGGAAACCTGTTTAAACGTCGTAGCTAGGTAAGTCTAACAATCAACCATGAAAAGAGCCCTGGAATGGTCATGATGATTGTCGGTCAGTTACGTTGAGGGAGCGGTGGTCAAGGCAAGCTGTAACACTTGACTTTAATGTGTAATCGGGTCTTGGCATAATACACAATGACACCCAAACGGTGAATGGCCTGCATTCCAAGCCCACATGGGCGCTCACTAAGGCTAAGCCCTTTTCCATGCCTTGGCATATTCGGGGCAAGCTTTACGGATACAGATAACGCCACAAATGTTGTCCCCATCTTGCTTTCTCTGGGGGTGCCAGTCTCATGAAATTGCGCTGAATTCCTCTCGTTTCAAGTCATCAGCACGGAACATGGCTGAACATTCTGGATGCATAAGCCAGCCCCGCTACGGCCAACGAAAACAACCATTTCGCGATCTCGAAATATACTATGCTTTGGGAGAAAAGTTGTTTGCCAGCACTCAGCCCCATCTTTGAACAACTGACACCACTGGTAGACGTATGCCCAGTACTTGGTGATGCCATTTTGTCCCTCTCAGCCTGTAATCTTAGTCGGGCACGTCCAGGGTTGAAGAGTCTGGGGACGTTGCAAGACCAAGACATTGCGTATCGACCCCATCTAACGCGCCATATGCAAAGTCAGATATAGTACAATCTGGCGATCCGAAAGCTAGTTCGACTTAGCACTGATGAGTATCATCACAATCGCCTCGGTATACTGGCAGCCATGCTGCTCCTTTGTTACATGGAGTCTTCCACCTCAGACCTGCAATTTTCAAGGACACGGTTGTCATATGAATGGCATGTCGAGCATCTTCGCAGGCGACGTGAAAAAGATTCGATCAAATCCTGGTGGGAATGAGCTCCTTGCAACATGGGAGCAGTTGAAATATTACAACTGGTGGATTAGAATTCATTTCAGTACCCTTCATTTCCGAGGAAGTCAGAGCGCCTTGCAACTCTCAATGCAGAGCCACAGCCTAAAAATTTCAAAAAGTGCGGGACGGTCAATCTTGCTTTCAATCTTGTGTGAGTCTTACCGAACCGGTTCCAAGGCATTTCTTAAATGATGGAACATTCCAACTCTGCTATCAATCACAATGGATCTTCGCATGGGATCGCTTCACCACCAAGAAGACTACGGACATCTGCTCCTTAAGGAGTCTAGAAGACTAGACATGTGGTAATTCGAGTTTGGACCTTCAGAATTACCACCCATCACCCATTCTCCTGAACTCCCTCCTGCCGGACGTCTCTTGGATACACATCCGACACTACCATCTCTCCACTTCCCATCTCATGAACTTTCCCTCAATATCGCACATTATGCCGCGTCCCGTGTTATGCAAACCTCTTGGATCAACAAGCAGGTTGATTCGACGCATTACATTAACTCTAACTACGACTGCCTTGATAACAATTACTGGATGGGATTTATGGAATTCGTATAGAAACCTGGCTGAAGGGGTTTGAACAGACGGCCGCATTCGAAGAAGGAGGCCTACCACTTTCGCAAACCATTGCCATTGTGTGTATAATTAATCAACAGAGACGTGCTGGCTATGACATCTTTGCCATCTCTCCCTTGCTAAAGGACGGAGGCGGCCCTGGAAAATTTGACTCCAACAGCAACCAGAGTCTTTCCCACGTCCTGATTTTTGGAAGGCATCGCCAACCGGGTGCCGCTTTCTCGAATTGTCTGGCTATCACGAATGATCCCGGCTGAGTGGGGGAAGCACTACTCACAGTCTTCTTTTAATCATGTTTGCACCATGGATAGGTTTTGGTATGGCAGTGGACACATGTGAGCTGGCAAATCTGTGATTCGTAGAGATGGCCTCCTCGGCCCGCAAAATTAGTTGTTGAATGGTGGGTCGATTCTCGTGCACTCCTTTCGGTTGGCTAGCTATTTCTGCTCTCGATACTCCGTTGTCCTGGTTATTGCAACGTCGAAGCATAACTTCAGTCCACTCTACGCCATTTTCCGATGGCCAAAAGATGGAAGCGTTTCTTGAGGGCACTGTCACCAGTTACTAGGTAAGTTCCCCATGTCGGGTTCTTGATTCCCATTTGTGAGGTGAGAAAATGTTCTTCGCTTCGACTCAGTAGGTGTCACCAGAGAAGACCAAAGGGTATAAATTGGTGCTGTGCTTTTCTTCAATGATACTATGATGACTTGATAACGGTCATTGGGAATATAACCAAATACTTTGGAAGAGAACCAGCCTGGAAAGGTACGGCTAGTCCCGATTCCTGGAGAAGTCTGTGGAAAGCGCAAAACGAGAGCGAAACAAACTTAGCGGAGTGCTTCAGCACAAAACAACCGGCACAATGATAGAACGGACCCTGGACGAAGACTACATCGTCCCCGACAGAGGCGGGATCGTCGAGAACCGATACGCAGTCCACGCCACGATTGTCGATGGCAACGGCAATCTTCTGTACGAAGTAAGGGACCCAATGCAAATGACACTAGCTCGACCTGCGGCCAAACCGGCGCAGACATTGACCGTACTCGAGACCGCCGGATTCGACCAATTTGGGTTTGACGACGCGGACCTAGCATTGATGTGCGCATCACATAGCGGTGAAAGCCACCATCTCGCGCGGGCTCGCGCCATGTTGAGCAAAGCTGGTGCTGAAGAAGGAGACCTTGCCTATGGTGGCCATCCAGCGTTGTCCGAGGCAGTGAACTGTGCATGGATCAAGCGTGCTTACACTCCGACGGCCGTGTGTAACAATTGCTCTCTCTGCCAAACACGGCGGCATGCTGGCAGGGGTTCGCGCGATCGGGGCAGACCCGCGAGACTACCATCTTCCAGATCACCCGATCCAGCTGCGCGTCAAGCGAGTCGTCGGAGAATTGTGCCATCTCGACGAGACGGCATTGAAACGGGCCATTGACGGCTGCAATCTCCCTGCACCTGTGGCGCCTTTTCACGCTCTAGCAAGAATGTATGCTTCCCTCGCCGCGGCCGCAGATGCAGTGGAAGCAGGCACCTCTAGAACGACGACACCTCGAACGCGTCTTTCAAGCCGCATCTTCCACGCCATGTCCTGCTCACCCGATCTTGTCGACTATTCACAAAATTTAGGTATTTTTAATTATACCCTAAGGCCAAAGTGCATCGACCACTCATCTAAACTGTCATGAGCAGTTGGCTTTACCAATTAAGCTATAGCCTTTATAAAATTCTTTTAATTATTATAAATTTTTAAGAATTGCGGCACTGGGCGCTTCTGCACGGACTTCAATGACCGCCTACCGCGGGATACTAATCGGCAAACTGGGTGCGCGTCGGAGAACACGCGACGCATCGGCTCGCAGGGACCTATCGGGATCGCCATCAAGATCGAGGACGGAAATATCAGCATTCTCTATTCTGCGGTGATGGAAATTCTTACGCGGTTGGGGATCAAGGAGCCTGGCGTGTATGAGGAGTTGGGTAGCTGGCATTGCCAGACCATTGAGAATGCTGTCGGTATTGTTACGGGGAATGTGGGGTTTCGGTTTCGGCTGTGGTGTGTGAGCCAGGAGTTATGGGAGGAGGGTGGTGGTGGTGGTGCCAAAAGTGGGCAGGGACTGGGAGTAAGTTATACTACTTGACTGACTACGGAAGGCGCTCGCTGATTCCGACTTGTGGAAAGGGTCGTCTATGGTCTACCGAGTGTACATATACTGTCGGAGAGATGGTACATAGATGGTGATAGCAGCAATCATTCGAGGGGGAAGAAGAAGAAGAAGAAGAAGAAGAAGAAGAGGAGGAGGAGGAAGAGGGAATAAAGCACTCGTAGGTTCTTACTTACATTCGTAGGTTTAGAGAATAGAGGCTACATTAGTTAGAAAGACAGAACCGATTTCAGGGGCAGCTGCCTATATATGATACAGTATATATTATTAAGTAGGCACTACTTTCTTTCATGTTGTCTCATCGAGTCATTAATTGCTCAATTTGAGAAAATACATATTAACCATCTAGGTGCCTAGATAGGTCGGGGTTCAAGAATTTTTTGGGTCAATGTCATGTGGTAGTTGAATTACACGTTGTATATCAAACAGGATCCAAGAATCCATGCCATGTTATCACAGGTAAGGTACAGTACTCGTAACGCCGTGCTCTCCACCTGGTAACCCCGAAAATGCTCGCTGGCTAAAAACGATCAAAGTCCTCCCAAGAAAAGAATAAGCTACAGTAAATAAATATTCGGTACTGTAACCTGAAAAACAACCGTCAACCTGGAATCACCTCTTTCGCTTTTCCTTTCCAGGAAGATGGTCTAACGCGCCGCAGACGAGTTCGACAAGCCAAGCGTCGCCCTTATAATTGTGGCAGGCGTTCATGAGGGAGTTGAGCTCTGCTTCGGGCGTATCTTCGACGGCATTGCCCTGGATATCGGTGCCGGTGCCTGATGAGATGGTGTTGTTCAAGTTCAAGGAAGTATTATCATCGCCGTCATCGTCGAGGTCGACAGATTTAGAATCGCCGTCGCTATCGCCAGTGATGTCGGTGACATTCGAGATGATGCTTCCGAGCTGCCAGCCCTTGGTGGTAGCTGGGGCGTTCTTAGGAGGGGTTTGCGGACCCAGAGTACCCTTCTTCCAGCCGCCGGAGATGCTCGTGGGGTGCCCGGTGCTATCCTTGACGCAGTACTTGGAGTTGAACTGCGTGCCCTTGCGTTCGGTGAACGCGATGCTCGCAACCCGGTTCCACAGGAACGTCGGGTCGTACAACATCTCCTTGGTCCACCAGATGCGGCAGTCGGATGCTTCGTACACGAATTGCAGCGCCGTTTCGGTCTCATCGCCGATGCGGTAGTGGTTGCGTCCGTTGACGCCGCCCGCCGTCGAGCGGTACACTGGGTCGCCTGTGAAGTATTCCCAGATGGTGCCGTTGATGGAATTACGGAACGCGTTGTTGGTGCTGCGCCACAGCGGGATCCATTGCTGGTAGATCAGTTCGGTGAATTGAAAGAGTTGCGAACCCTTCACCGCACCAACGGCTTGCATGGGTCCTGTCTGTGGGCGTCCGCCCACGGAAATGAATTGGATGCCGGCGGAGTTCTTCAGGTACTCGGAGAAGACAGCGCAGGTGCTGCCGCAGTAGCCGTCATATAAGACGATGGTGTCCTGGGGCGCGAACGGCTGTCTGAATCCCTTTCGGTCGTTGGTGCCGGTGATAATGATTCCATCGCCCTCGAAATCCGACGCGCTCGGGTCGGTGTAGTTGTTCTGGAAATAGCCGGTGTAGTTGGCTCCGTTCTTCGGGAAGGGTCCGAAAAAGGCCTCGAAGTTGGGATAGTTTCTCATGTTTGGGTCGACAATGGATTGGAAGGCGAGTGGGGTGTATACTCGTTCTGAAAGAGCTTCGTCATCTGTTCCAGGGGTCTTTTCTGCCGCCGTCACACTATAGATTGGAATATGGTTAGCAGATAAGCCGGGGCATGTGTTTAGACGCTCGATCCCAGAACAACAGTAGATGCTTGAACTTACTTATCACTCGCAGCATTGCCCAGAATTTCCAACCCTAGATGAGCACGCATATTCGATTTTGAATTAGGTGGGATGGAGGGATAGAGTTGAGCGAACAAATCGGTTCCGAGATCAATCAAACCACCTAGATATTGGGATCAGCGCCAGGGATAAAAAAATATCAACCGACTCTCAGACTCACCTCCGTTGCGTTGAAGATCGATAATCAACTTCTTTTTCTTACTCTTGACGGCAGCGTCCAGGAACTTTTGCACAACAGCCTGAAATTCCTTCTCATAATCCAATAAATTGCCGTTGGCAGGAGAAAATGCAGCTACCTTGAGAACGGCGACATCAGTGAGGCCAGTGGCGTTGAGATAATAGCCTGCTACGGAATCCGCGCTGTGTTTGATGACGGGCCAGGGGTAAGGGGAGATAGTGGGAGCGGGGGCAATAGTCGAGGTGGACGCTGGAGCACTGGTTGTAGCAGGAGTACTTTCTGTGCTGGTGGCAGTGGCGACGGTACTATCATTGAGGAACGCCCCTGGACACATCAACTGATAGGCGTCATCGCCGGTGGTAACGCCCGTTAGGTTAACGTTGACGAAGGCAATGTTGCTATTTGTGAGTTCTGTTCCATTGGCAAAAGTGATGGTGGTCTCTGATCCTGTGTAAAATGACGGATTCTCGAATGTGCTGCTAGCGGTTTTTCCTAGCTGATAAAACAGAGAGTTCCACAACGTGTCGGGATCTTGTTCCAACTTCGTCAACGATTGCTCGAGTAGGAACGACACCACATCCACACCATCAATTTTCACCACCGGGGATGGCGTGAATCCCTTGGCAGCAGTGACATCCCCGGTGGTACTGTCCACGGAAAGAAGATCCACTGTCACCTGTCAATGTGTTGTCTTCCTGTAAAAGAGTATCTCCACTTACGAGCAAAATAGATCTTAGGCGTCTCTACACCGTCAGATGAGATAGCCACCAACTCAGAATTAGGCCGGGCAAATGTAAAGGCTTGTAGTATATCACTAAGCCAAAAGAAATGTCCATCCCTGGCGGAGACGATCAATGTAAATAGCTCATTCTGGAAGTCATATTCGCTCTCATATTCTCCCGTCAGGACTTTCTCCTCTATGGCGGAGAGGGCATAGTCGATATCCACTGGAGGGAAAAGATAGCCTGACGGAGGATTCTTGAGGATGTCTTTGGTGCTCAGAAACTCAATGTATGTTCGCAAAGCGAGGAGGAGACGCAGGGCAGGCTCTTGGTGATTGGGCACACTCTTCAAACAGTCGTAGGCAAGGTTGGCAGGAATCCGGGCTTTCTTCGCTACAACCATAAGTTAGCAATAGAACAGCACACGAGTACAAGTCGCGGAATACCGTTGGGGTGTTCGTCGAGGTTGGAAGCAGCAGCGCTCGCAGCAACTGCGCAGGCAGTATTTGTAGCTGTGCTTGCTTCTCGGGGGGCGAGTGATGGTTCAGGAGGAGGAGCGGTGATGGCCCGGCCATTGGAAACTTGATATAAAGCGAAGCCTGCAACGAAGCATGTTCGCAGCCACCTGGCAGCCATGGTAAACTGATTTTATGCCGCAAATACGGATGTAAATGATTGGACTCTTCGATGCTATAACGGTCGTGGCAATAAGTGAGTGAATATCGGTAGGCACCGTTGAAGAAATATTAGATATGGTCAGTATGAGGTACGGAGCGCTAGTAGGAGTGAATATATTCCAAAACAAGAGGGAGACTGATGAAACGATAGTCGCGAAATGGCCCCAAAGAGCAATTACGAGGAGATGTGACTGAACACTCGAAGGATCGTAAATACGGACCCAGCCAAAGTGACACGGTCGGGATCATGCAATTGCATCCACGAGCGTCAACCGGGTTGGCTATGGAGCTCAAGAGGTCAACCGTCGTTGCAATTGTACATGGCGAGCAGAGGGCAAACATAAATAATTACTCCAACGACAAACCTTGTGTGATCTGCGCAGCGCAGCGTGGTCAGCAAACCTGCCTGGTCATCTAAGTCTGGATCTGTGCCTCTTCTCTCGGAGAACGGATGAGGTGCCAGTGGTGGGACTGGCTGTAGCGGCCCAGTCGTGGCATCTCAAGCTGCGGCTGAGGCTTAGACGATGACCCCCGGCTGCCCCTCCGTCAAGCACCCAAATTTGGACCCAAAATCTGGAGGATTCAGGTTCGTTTAAACTCTTGGCCAGAATGATGGGACGAATAAGCGTGGCTGCGGTGGCTCGCTCATGCTGACTCCCCGATGGTGGGCACTTTTAAGGCTGGATCAGGATTCAGGATTCATGGAATCATACTTGATTCCCCTGTTTCTCTGCCCCTGGTTTCCGTTACCAGGATTGGGGCTGATACGGAGCACGTAAAGAGGTATGTTCGGAGTACGGATAAAAAATGTCCATTGGGTAGTGATCAGCCTTGCAGTATCCCACGTGAATGAATCTCACGTGGATTTTCAAGCTGCTAAAATCAATCTGTGTGCAAGTTGTGGATATGATGTGAGTCGTTGCACCTTCGCTGCTATTTCCGTAGAGCTCTGGTCTTTGGCATGTGACTTGTAATCTAGGCATATACATAGCTAGAGAATGCTATTTAGAGTGAGTGTCGGCTCTCTAAGTCTCATCTTGACATCAAGAACTTGAAAGGCTGATGCACGTCCCGACCTGATACCGTTCTCAGTCATAGCTGCATGCAGTCTGAAAATTAATTTGGGAGGCCTTACAAGTTACAGGCTTAGAGGATGTCAAACACAACGAGCGCTGTTAAGTAGATAGGCTGAAGGATTGGCCATTGCGCAGGGGTACGAATCGCATTCTATGTGCTCCGTACTCCGTACTACCGGTATATGTGTGTCGGTTGCATGGTAATTAACCAGTCTGAGGTAGTACTTACGGCGTGGAGGAAGCGTGCTCCGTACTCCGCATTTACAGTCGAGTAAAAAAGTGTAGGTGAAACAGTGGTGTATAACCGGATTGCGATGCGAAGTTACAAATACAGAGCCTTTAATCTCCCCTTCCTGTCCACTCGGATAGGTCACGTTTTTTTAGCCTCCAGAGTAATAAGACCATCGAGAAGCCGATTTGTCTTCCATACATTTTGCTGATACTCCAATCTAGTACCAATATTCCGTGGGCACGATGGGCAATGCATCGTGCCGAAAATCAATTCAAATCTCATAGCCGCAAACTGACGGTGGATTGGTGAGATGATATCACAGTACTCCGTACCGAGTCCGGAATATTCGAGTACAATGAATCCATAATGTGAACCCCAATGAATGAGATTGTTGCCTCCGGGTGGACTGTGTTCCTGAAGCCTGATTCCGGACCCTTACATTCCAATAACAAAAACAGCCTCTCCCAACCAGGGTTTAGCCTTTCAAGGGTCCACTGCTCTTCGTTTTCGTCTCCCTGAACGTTGACTCTGCTTGATAGCCTCATCAGTGAGAACGTCGTCAGGTAATTCAAAATCATGCTCGAATAATTCAGGAACCGCATGCCCAAAAGCCAGAATGACTCTTCCACGTTGACGACCGGCGACAGCCGCGTCCCGCAAATGACGCTTTGCAAAGAATGAAACAAACGGTTTGGGCGGAGGTGGTGGTGCTGGAGCAGGAGGTTCGGCCGACCGTGACACTGTTGGCTTCTTCCTCTTGATGGCAATGTTCGCCTCCTTAATGAGCTGTTGTGAAGCAAGGGCATCTAATTCGCTGGAGTTAGGTGCCTGTGAAGACATGGTTTGGATGCTTCCTTCATTCTCATCATCACTCGAACCCACACTCCCGACTTCGCTCTCGCTCTCACCACTTACTTGCTCCATTTCTTCCTCAAGAAGAGCTTGCTCTTTCTCCCATTTTCTCCTCTTCTCTTCCTCCTTCCATCGTTTGAACTTGTTGATCAATGCTTGGGTCTCCCGGATAAAGAGTAATCGTTTGGGCTCGTATCGTTTCTTCTCCGTGTCCGTTATGCCTGTGATGCCTAGCGTCTTCAGCCAATCTGGGCCACGAAGGTCGTCCAGAAGCTTTTCGAGTTGGTATTTCTCATGCTGGGCCCGCTCTCGATCACCGTTTTTCATCTGTTTCTCGTGTCTCTCTGCTTTAGAGTGGATCTTCAGGTAGACGTCCTCATCCAGAGGATCTGGGGTGGAACTATCGACAGAGACACCACGGTGGGATAAATGTGTGATTTCCGTCCGGTGTAGTGGCTTTTGAGCTCCAAAGGGATCTGGTTTGGGAGGCTTTGGTTCGAAATCGGGAGTGTCGTCGAGAAGAATGACCTTTGTCTTGATAGTCAACGCTTCTTGAAGACGTTAGTAACAAGAACGGGTGTCAAAGATATCATATTATATTTATTACCGGGATCTGCGGGCTTTAGACTGAGCATCTCTTCGAAATCGGGGAAATACTGTGCGAGCTCTGTTTTTGCTCGTGAGCCTCCGTCCTCGGACCGTAATTTACGACGGTCATCATGAGAAGGTGCCAATGGTCCTCCGCGAATTGACGCCTTGGCCCTTGCTTCAATGATCTTGATCTGTTCATATTGAGGTTTTCCGCTGGGGGATTCGAGTGGAGAGGCACCAATGGAAGGGTTTGTAGATACATTTGTTGTTGAAATGACGGGGGGAGGAACCGCAGTCGAGATAAGTTTGGGACCACCTCTTGATCTGAGTGGAATCCGAAGTTGGGCGATTTCGTGGCTGTTCTCTGATAGACGACGTCTCTTCAGGCTTTGCTCCTGACCTACGATTGTCGATGCTCGAACGCGTTTTGATCGGAGGGCATTGCCTGCATCACGAGACTGTGAAAGTAGAGGTGGCGTATCCTCGCTGGACCTGAAAGCAGGACGCCTCAATGACGACCTGGAGCCGGCCACCATGGTATGTGAGATGTTCTATTGCTCATGATGCTTCGATTGTAGCCAATGCAAAGATCTGGCCCGTACCTATCAATGATAGAATGGCTCGTGTCAAGGCTGTTAGGGGTTGATGACCTGGTTCGGTCCTGACAATTGTGCGGTGGACGGGTGCTGAGGTACTGGGCGCGCCAGGCTAATAATTTTGGTCCTCTAGGGATTCCTTGGGCTCTCTGCGGAGTGCTTAAGGGGCGTCTGACCAGCAACACCTCCAAACGAGTCCCTCCAATACCACCTATTTCTCATGACGTTTGCACCTTCCGGCTACTTCCTGCGTCCTGTGCACGAGCGGTTGCTATCACTGAGGACTGAACGGACATCGTATTCGGCACGCTGTCGCCATGAAAGCATGAAATTGGGTAGATAATCAATATATCTCTTCACTTCGAGACTCAGTCCTGCTACAGTTACTGTACAGAATATGAGCCACTCTAGATTCCAATCCGGAAGACTCATCAACGAGAATGCTAAACACCGACCCTGTTTATGGTTTTTCCCTCCCTTCTGACCCCGACCCCGACCCAGTATCTTCGGTTGGTGTATCCTGATATGCTTCATCCTCACTGTAAAGATCATCATCGCTCTCCCCTGCAAAAGCATCGTAGAGTTCGCCCCCTCGTCGAGCTCGTCCACCACGTCCACTTCTTGATCTCAATCCCTGTTGTTCATCTTCGTCGACATCCCCTACCATCTCAAATTCATATGCATCCCGAGGGTTGTTCCTCAGTCGTTTCCTACGCTGAACGAAGAAATATGCGCCCAAACCAGCACAGAAAACGATAATGAGGCCCAGGGATCCATAGATCCATATCTGTGTTCGCTTAGAAACGCCAAAGGTTGGGAAGAAGGCCGGAAGGAAGCTGTCGGAGTATGTATGACTTGCCTCTGCGGCTGAGGCTGTGGTAGTGCCGGGTGTCGAAGTTACGGTCTCAGTGGCGACAGGTACGGAAATAGTATTAGTAGTAGTCACCGTCTCTGTTGCGTCTTCCCCTGGTTTAGGTTTGGTCGGGCGATCAATGTGGTCTGTAGGAGTAGCAGGAAGTGTAGTGGGATGGCTTCCTGCTTCGAGGCTCGTCGTGCTTACTACTGCTGTTGCCGTCTCATGATCATCGTCATGCTCATCAGGGAGAGGGTGCAATCCTTGAATCTTGGCCTCAATTGATTCACCCCAAATGTTCAGTCGCCAGTCAATAAATGTTCCATTGAATTCATTTTCCTTGGTATCTTTCACAATGACAGTCCACGTTCCAATACCGGTTTCGCCCCTAGATAACCGTTAGTTGTTGCAATGTAGATGTTGCTGATTAGGGGGTGATGACTTACCAGTGCGCAACAGACATGAATGTCCAATCATCGTAACCATCCTTAGAGCTGTCTGGGCGCCGAGCCGTCGCAATATGACTGATCACTCCGTTAGGACTAATGAGATCAGCGCTCAGGTCTCCTCTCCTGCCGTGCTCAACATTCATCGTGACGGTGACATGCTCAACTCGCTCTAGGTTGGCTTCTTGCAACATGTCTGCTGTGACTTCATAGCTGGCTACAAGACCTTGATCACCTTCTGGGATGGCATGTTGTACGGAAAGCCAGGGTGAGTGAAACCACGCCTGAGGTTTGACTGATTCGAATTGCTTTGCCGCCTCGACGAAGCTATAGGCATCAATCTTACCATATCCAAACGTATGGCTGAACTTCTTCCCTATGGTAGTGTTCTGCCAATCACCATCGTCAAGATGGATCGGAACCGCCGTGTCGATGCACAAATATTGTAGATCTCGCCAACTGAGATCTGGGCGGACACTGAGAGCGAGGGCAACAGTCCCAACCACCAGTGGTCCAGCAGCAGAGGTGCCACCATGACCATTATAACATTTGTCTGTGCCAACGTCCGTGGTGTGAATGGCATCGTTGGCGCCGGAGCTATAGGTCACTACCAACTGAGCAGAGCAAGGTTCAGAGTAATAGGGGTGGTTGCCGGCCCTGTCGATCCCGCCAACTGTTATGCTGTAGATGCTATTGGTGTAGCCGTCAAAATTGCAGTTGTCCTCAGCAGAAGCACCATTGCCTGCTGCAAAGACAAAAATCGATCCCAGGCCCCCTCGACCACTTTGAACACCATTGACCATGGCTCGTTGAATCAAAATTCCAGGGGCCTCCATAGTGGCACCATCGTCCGGAGGACCCCACGAACAAGAATATATTTGATTTTCCTGATAATGATAATTGATTGCAGAAGCCTCATCTTCATCGCTGATGGGCTTGGATAGGATGCGAATGCCTGCAATCTTGCTGTCATAAGCCATACCTACGCCGCATACATTGTTTTTCACAGCAGCAATTTCACCAGCGCAGCGAGTGCCGTGCTTGTCGTCAAATAGTAATGGCTTGGGTTCAGGAGAGTTTTCGTTGAAATCATACGAGCCTTCAGCAAAGTAGTTGTCCTTAAGATCATTGCTGTACATGTCAAGACCGTCGTCGATCACGGCGGAAATAGTACCATTGCCGGTGATTCCTTGTAGCCAGACCCCGGTGACATTCATATCATGGCCAAGTTGTGTAGGATTGAAGAGGTGCCACTGCTCTTTGAAGATCGGGTCTTGTATGTCAAGGGTTTTAGCAATGTTGTCTAGCCGCTCTGCTGCCTCTCGATGAGCGTCGTCGAGGTCCTGGGGCTCCTTTGAGTCAGCTGATTTCTGAGGGGAGCGTCCCGTCGAGTGAGGGGGTGGTGGCATTCTTTTCACGTGTCGATATCTCCTTTGCTGTTTTTCAGACCATAGAACGTCGTCTAGGTCGAGGGATATGTGTCGCTTGTAGGAAGGCTCCTCAGTGTTCAGAGAACGCCACCTGCGAGTTTTCCGTCTTTTTAATTCGTGTAAGGAATCTTCCAGGTCAGGGCATGACCCTTTGGGGCAGGAAAATGTGTGGTGATGGAGGAGTTCTCCAATCTGTCCTTCGTACTTGATTCCTAGGCGTTGGGCGACATCCCAAGGATCGGCAGAGGACTTCAGGTGGATGGCGAAATAGTCGTTGTCTTCATAGCGGCGCTGACCAGCGTGAACGCTCGCAGCAAACAACAATGTGCTCATCCATGACTGTAGGCGCATGATAGCAAATATGAAGATGTTATGATTGGAGGAAAATCGGCATTCCTCGTAGTCCGCACTTCCAACAGAGAAGGTAACAGTACTAAGTGGTGCGCTTTTCAAGGAACAGTCTCCCAGTGCTTGAGGGCGTCGACAGCGTCAAGCGGTGGACAGTGATACGAATCAGGACGGCAGCGAGAAGTGAAAGAGAAGCGTCGTTGTAAATTCAAAGGAACGGCTCGATGGCTGGACAGGTGCAGGTAACAGAACAAGAACAGGCTGGCGAAGGTAAGTCCGGCTTCAGGTCGCAGGCAGAGTGGGAATCTTTTGCAGTTCAAATTGTGAAGAAAGGGTCAAACAAAGAACATGAGACGGACTGATAATACACCAATTGTTCCGGGAGGGAACCGGCGTGGAGGGTGGTTAGGAGGAATTCTATTGTGAGAAGAGGCGACTGTTGAGGAAAATGTCGACGCAGTGTCTGTACGGAGGCTGTGGACTATTACGAGTAACAATATGGGATCTTGTCTCATCTGGTTGGACTCGGAGTCTGGAGTACGGAGTACGAGTTCTCGACTCCTGGTGGAACTGCCATTGAAGGGGGTTAAAACGGCAGGGTGGAGCCTCTTGGTTTGGTTAGCGACAAGATGGGGCTCAGATCACGTGGAGATCATAATGTGTGCAGTTGGTACGGAGGAGCGCAATGGATCGTCTGCTTACGGTTATATGTATGTAGTACTATACGGTGGAGCAATTGGTGTGAAGCTGGTCCATGAACCAAACCACTGGCATGACGGACTCCCACTACTCCGTAGAGGTAGAAGCCTGTTTAGGGCTACTTAATTGGTTAAACAAATAGTTAAACTGAAGCCTAAGGAGTCTAGGGCCAACTGAGAAGCGCCCTGCACCTTACCTTGTGTTAGGTAACCTTGGGAACAAGCAGTCCGTAGCAAGCTCTAGCGGCAACTTCAATCCGTTAGCTGGTGCCAATGATAGGCGTCATGCCCAGTAGAAGCGCGCCAATAACCTGGCTTCTGGGCGGGCCGAGGGGCTGTCGATCGTAGTGTTCAACGTGGTCAATGGCCATCGAACAAACTTGGAGTTGAACCACACCTCGCATCCATTTTCTGGCATGATGCGTTTCCATGTGTCTAGTTACGGAGGACGACTACCAGCCACTCTGAACATGGGTCTATCTTCGTCGTCCACCTTTTTCTTCTGCTCTGCCTTGTCTACTCTCTCTGGTCTCTTGCGCTCCTCTTCTTCAGTTTTCAATCCACTGGGCATGACTGCTTTTCTTTCTGTACATACTCCCTACGGAGTACATAATAATGCCTTTCCCAGATAGCCGCTCGTTCATCCCAATTGCAATTGCAACCTGATTGTGCTACACTTCACTTCTACCCATTCGTACCACTCCCAGCCATTACCCAGCTTGATTCTTATATTCCTGCCCAGCGCCCTGGCTTCTGACCTGCTGCACTGGGTGACTTCAGCTTGAAGTACTCCGTATCCCTCGTGGCCAACTCCTGATCATGGCCACCACGATGAATCCTGTCGACCTGTACCACGACCCCGCCCTAGATGAACTGCTCTCACAATCCAAGGCTCCGTCTCAGAGCCATGGCTCAGCCCGTCGCACCAGTAACGGCCATCATCGCCGTTCAGCCTCGGAGAATGTCGATTTTTCTACCCTCCCCCCAGTTGCACCCGAGGTTCCTCGTGGCCCTCCCATCTCGTATCGGGGTTTAGGCCCTGCTGAGCCCAATCTTCACAGATCATTTTCCCAAAGAGCTAGAGGGCGCCCCTTTGCCAAAGAGGCATTTGCTGATGAAGAGCTGGATCAACCGCGAGACAAGGGTGTCAAACCCCAATTCGCCTCAGAAGGCAACCAGAACGACCCTTCCGTGAAAATTGTCAGGAAGCCCGCCGCAAGTGAAGGTCTCCGCCTCAATACCGCCAACCTGAACGGCACACCCGCCGTTACTGCGCCACGAAGGGAGATTCAGTCCGCGCATGAACCACCGACCGACCATCCAAAACCAGTCCACAAGCCCAGGCGCATTTCCGACACGCCCCGGATTGTCGACGAGCCAATTTCAGCTGTCAGTCGATCAAGTGCTTTCCGCGATGAGGCCCAAAGACGAGATTGGGCCCCGGATCGGTCGCCGTTACAGAAGCTAGAGGTCACGTTGAATGACATCAGTAAAGAAGAGAAGAGAGCTAGAGTTCAAGAAGCAGAAATGCTGTTGCGAGAACGCGACGCCAAGTTAGGACGTGCTCCTGCAGAGTCCCCTCGTGATAAACCTTCGCCAGTCGCGGCAAGTACGAAGGCCAATGCCACAGCAAGACGCTCTAGCGCAAAGCGCGAGCGTGGCCCTGAACAGGAAATACAGCCTATTGAAGACGCAGTTCTCGTTCGGAACTTGAGTACCACACAACGGCAGCGTCTACAACATAGTACCACCGTCGACAGCCACCGACCCGATATTCGGAGTCTTTCGGGTGAAAAGCACCCAGGTTTTGAATACACTATCTCAGCACCACTCTATGATCAGCCAGCTACCTCACGACGAGCTAGCCACAAGTATAGACGGCAAGATTCGCCAGAAGACCCACCGGCAAAGTCTTCCAAAGAGATCTTCGATGAAGCCGCTGCACGGCTGGAAAGTTCAAGCATTTCCCAACAGCAACCAAATTCGCAGCAAAAAGCAGAACCTTCCACGCGGGATGCTGTTCCTAGTCGCCGGACTCTTTCTAAACGTAGAGCTGAGCCCGCGAATGCTCGCCTACCTGCAAGCGGCGGACTAGTAAATGCCTCCCATAAAGCTGCGTTAGAGAAATTGACGGGAGTCTCGCCTCCCGTCGCACGGAGCGGCTCACGCAAGCTTCAGAAGAGTCCCCCAGCCTCCGCTGAAACAGCCAAAGCCCTACCCAGCAGGCTTCCCAGCAGGATCCCAGTACCGACTGGATCATCCGCTATGGCGGCTGGCACAGGAGAGAATTATCTTCGTACACCAGACCATCCCGAGATCGAACCCTTAACTGGACCTCCGCCTCCCCACACTCCAGTCGGCCATGGGTTGCAATCTTCACCACATCCGAGTAGCCCGCAATCGCCACCAGCAAGGGTTGCTGATGTGACTAGACAAAGACAACGCAAGTCGAGTGTCTCTTTCAAGGAGCCCATGTCCCGTCGCCCAGTCGATGAATGGAAGGAGGCAGGGACAGCAAGACTGACAGGCAGCGACTTCTTGAGTGAGGATATTCCGTCTGCCGACAAGTCTAAACCCTGGTGGGAACAAGGACCAACAACTTCCACTCGCAGAGCCAGTAAGTCTAATAGAACATTTGACCCAGCTCATCCGGAGGGACCCATTGACGACAAAACTGCCGAATTCAAGCCCAAGCTGTTTCTTCGATGTGGTCCTTTATTGCGCTATACAGGTATGAAAAGGTCAAAACCAGAAAATGGCAACCCTACACGCGAATCATGGCGCGGCAGTGTGATGATCGTGACTCAAGATTCCCATTCTTCATACGATACTCCCCCCACTCTACGTCTATTTGCACGGCCTCAACGATTGCTCCCGCCCCCGCCAGATAAAGTTGCTGAAAATGATCTCAATCCGGAATATGTCGACCCTATTGCTGGTCTCACAAAACTCTCCAGAACCGGCCGAGCATTATATGTCCGGCCAGTTGATCACTTGGAAGAAGGAAAGGACCTGTCGCAGGTTGAGGATGATGACGGTCTGTTCGAAAGCTCTCCTAGCCCGTTGGATCTTGGAGGATCCCACGACACCGCAACGTTGGCCAATAACAAACGGATTCTCGACAAGGATGGAGAGCGGCTCGGGAGATTTCAGGAAGTTCGTGGTGCGAGATTGTTTGGAGATCCAGATCGCGATGTAACTTTTTGGAGGTTTAATATTGAGGTGGAGCTCCAAGATCAACAGCAACATATTGCGTATCGAATCAACCGCGGACCCGCTATTGGCTTCTGGGTTCCAGCTCGAGGTGAAACCATGAACATCATGTTCCACAGCTGCAACGGCTTCAGTCTCTCTGTCAATCCTGATAATTTCAGTGGCCCAGATCCGTTATGGAGGGATGTCCTAAATACGCATCAAACTCGACCCTTTCATGTCATGATAGGAGGCGGTGATCAAATCTACAACGACCGTGTGATGCTCGAAACCCAGCATTTTGGGGAATGGACAAGAATGCGGAATCCGGGCCAGAAACATCACGCACTTTTCACCCACGAAATGAAGGAGGAACTTGAAACATTCTATCTGAATCGGTATGCCTCCTGGTTTTCGCAAGGATTATTTGGTATGGCTGCAAGCCGAATTCCCATGGTGAACATATGGGATGACCATGATATTATTGATGGGTTTGGTTCATACCCCAACCACTTCATGGAGACGCCTGTCTTCTCGGGTCTCGGAAATGTTGCATTCAAGTATTATATGCTATTCCAACATCAAAGCGTCCCCGAAGAGACCACGGCACATGAACCCAGTTGGTTGCTTGGGCGTGAACCTGGTCCTTATATCAAGCATCTCAGCAGAAGCGTCTTCATGCAGATGGGAAAACATGTTGCATTCCTTGGTCTTGATTGTCGAACTGAACGGATGCGGAATGAAGTGCTTAGTGTTGACACAATCGAGCTTGTACTTGAGAGATGTCGCAAAGAATTAGTCGAGGGCGAGACGAAACACCTCATTGTGTTGTTAGGCGTCCCTATCGCTTACCCTCGCTTAGTGTGGCTGGAGAATGTCCTCACTAGCCGACTCATGGACCCTGTGAAGGCTCTGGGAAGGGTCGGCATCATTAAGGGAGGATTCTTGAATAAGTTTGATGGCGGTGTCGAAATCTTGGATGATCTGGATGACCATTGGACTGCAACGAATCATAAACACGAACGGAATGATCTGGTTAAAGACCTTCAAGATCTTGCGGCAGAGAAGTCTTGCAGAATAACAATCTTGAGTGGTGATGTCCACCTTGCGGCAATCGGGCAATTCCACTCAAACCCGAAGCTCAAAATTCCCAAAGATCGAGACCACAGGTATATGCCCAATGTGATATCTTCAGCAATTGTCAATACTCCACCATCGGACATGTTGGCAGACATTCTTAACAAGAGGAACAAAACTCATCATCTCGACAAATATACCGACGAAAATATGATCCCGATGTTTACACACGATGTTGACGGCAAACAACGAAATAACAAACACATGTTGCCCAGAAGGAACTGGTGCTCGATCCGGGAATATATCCCAGGGTCGACCCCTCCACCATCGCCTCCAGAAAGTCCAGAAGTTTCAGAGGATGAAGAGGACCCCGAGGGGCCACCCGATCCAGAATCTCGTCCTCGACGCTTCTCATTCTCGAAAGAAGATGTCAACCCTAGGGCATTATTCCGAAGGCTGAGTTCCCGTAAAGCTCCTCCAACATCGTATCGTGACACAATGTATGAGCAGGATCGCTCAGTGTCCTACGATGGTACCACACAGCCCCAACCCCGTCATTTTCGTCAAGGCAGCAATGCCTCCGGATCACGGCACTCCTCCACTGACTTCCAAGCCATTCCAGGGAAGCGGGCGTCCTCCTTCGACCATAATTCCTCTGGAGCTCCAATCCGTCCTGGTATGTTTCAGCGTCGTCCAACGAATCTCTCAGAAAAAGCCGCCAGAAAGGGCAACATTCCCGCGATTGACGCTGAAGGCAACGAGATTGATGTGAACGATAGTGTCAACCTCGAGGGGGGCCTCGATATTTTACTCAATGTGGAGATCAACCAAAAAGATCCTTCAGGCATAACGATGCCCTACCGCCTCTTAATTCCTGCGCTTTGGTATGATGGCAGTTCAGATCGCGAAAAGCTTGATGAGGTCGAAGGCGTGCAGAGAAGGCCAACCTTCCTCAATAGGATTGGCTTTGGCCCTCGCAGAAGCCACGGAGCAGCACGCAAGCAAGGAGATGGCAACTGGGGTCAGGAGTACAGCGATGAAGAAAGTTTCAGCGACGAAGACGATTTGCAAAAGAAGTCCCTTCCCCGACGAAGATTCAGTCTATTTGGTAGTCGGCGGCGAAACCAGACTGATGATCCAAGTGAGACAGATTCGGACCATGAGGATGACCTCCCAGCAGAGAAGCAAGGGCAGTTGCATCAACAGCAAAAACCTATTGGTAGCAATGTCGCGAGTCAACAGGATTATCACCTGTCACATAATATGACAGGTCCTCCAAGTCACGATTTCCTCTACGACACGGATAACCGCCCTCCGCCTTCGCACAGCCTTGCACCTGCTCCTCATCCCAGCGTTCGCCGATCACTCACAATAACCTCTAGTTCCAAACAACCATCCCACCAGAGTCAGCAGGCCCCACAAGTCAGGAACAACCAAGACAGCTTTCCAGCACGGGCAGCATCATCGGCTACCACCGGCTCTAGATCTGGTCATGCTTTATCCGCTGGGAGACAAGACGCCGCCGAGTGGCACACCGACAGTATCGGTAGTGGAAGCTTTCAAAACTCTCAACCGCCTCGTGGTCAAACCTCCACCATTCCGGCAGCGGCATTGGCGGGATCGGCTCCTATGGGAACCAGTGGACAATTTCCTCAGCGTCGTCTGAGCAAGCAAGAGAGAATCTTGGGAATTTCTGCGTCAGATCCTGAGCCGCACGCGCCACCTCAGCGATTGCGAGGGGATGGCATTATTGGCAAACAGTACGGATTAGGTAGCCCGGTCGGCCACGCCGGCCCAGGCCAATCTGCCCTTGGTTATACTGGGATTGAAGCCTACAAAGAACCCAAACCACGGAGAGGATTCAGTTTGAGGAAGGCGAGGGATTGGCTGGATGCAAGAGGGAAGGGAGGCCAAGATGAGTTCGATTAGCAAGGGAATTCCAGAGCGAGTGTGCACGTGATTGAACTTCGGGAGAAGACGGGAGGCAGACGAGGTGGAAGCAGGCAGGCTTGCAAATTGACAGTGTCCACCAGCGTGAATTGTTGTCATTTCGACCCATCAGATAGTCCTCGATTTGAGAACATATGCAAAATCCATGATGGTTGTAAGAGCTCAGCCTTGGGGAACCATTTACTTTTCCGACATGTCCCGAGATATCGCTCAAGGCTCTCGCACAGTATTACTCGAGTGGGAGTGGCCCCTCGTGACTTTCCCAGTTCCGAGGGGTATCTTATTAGCCACCGGTGGAACCCCGAGAACCAGAACTCTGGCATCTAAATTTAGTCATGATTCGATAGCAGTTTGACGGTAGCACAGAGTGGATGTCTCCCAGTCGCCGATGAGACTGGCATCCATAGTTCCAGTCGCCGTCAACCCAGATGCCATTTTTCGACAGGACACCGCCAGATCGAAGTTGAGATAGCCACATCTGGGGTTTTCGTTACTCAGCAATGCATTCACAACAGCAAGGAGAATCAATACGGGCACTTGTAATGTGGTCTGATCCTATCTGCAATTGAGAGCACCTTGCCAAATGGGTAATAAGCTGTGTTAGTCATCAGGAGTAAACCATTGCAGATGCCGCCGGGCGTATCGCGCTTCAGCGATGCCTGCAAAAGGCATTGTCACTAAGGGGCGACTTCTCATAGTTTGGGTCTCGCTAATGAGTCAGCACCTATCAAGAGCAACCATTCACAGTAATCGCAAATGCAAAGGCCTGGAAGCGACAAGCCCGCGGAGCTAGGAACACCTGGTTGTTGGTGATAGCTCATCAGTAGGTCCGCTTTGGGGGCAGAAGAACCATGAAATATTACCCCAATCTGAGTACGGAGTAGGTACTACGGAGTACATCATCATGTACAGACCTTAGGTCAAGCACCCTCTCGGAGCTACCCTGGACAAAGCTGTAAAACACGGTTCGAATACGACGCCGGGAATCTTCGCAAAGGATTAGGTCTATGCAAGTCGCAAGCCCTAAAGCACGTTCGGACTCGGTTTTCTTCTAATACCGCCCGTTGGTACTTGGCCTCAAACGTGGCTCTTAGCCGAGAGGACGAGCCACCCGCCGATCCTAGTTCATCCCATCCTAAGAGAGCGACGTCTCACGTCCATGCTGTGCCTCCACGGAGACATCTGGCATGTATTATTGATGACTGTTGTCTGGAAATTGTCGCAATGCGGATTGGCTTTGTGTGGCACTCCTATATTATGTGCCTTGACCCCTCGCACCATGGCCTGCTCGGACCATCCACACACGTCCAGCACCAACAGGACATTCCTTCTTGGCTTGCCATCCTCACCATCACATTCTCTCCATACGTACATCTGGAACCATGAATCCATCAAGATCCCTTCTCGCTCCAGCCCTGACGGCGAATGTCTCCAGGGCAGCTGCCAAAGGCCTCTACACATCAACAGCCACGACCGCTGGCCTTCGTATCTCTTATGCGGCCGTCAGACCTTTCCACGTTGGCTCGCATAGGAACTTCTCCGTTTCACACAAAGCCCAACTCGACTTCTTCCCACCACCTAAGAACCTTCCTAACATCAAGTTAACGTACGTTGACATCATAATCTAACCTCCTGCCTGGTATGCTAATAGTGGTTTATCAACAGCCCGCCATCATGGCCACATCCCGACACCACAGAGAAGCAACTCAAAGATGTCGAGGTTGCCCATCGAGAACCGCGAACCGTTTCAGACTGGTGGGCGTACAACGCAATTCGGTTTCTTCGGTGGTCAACAGACGTAGCGACAGGATATCGCCACGACCCCAGCAAGCCCTATAAGATGAGCGAGAGGAAATGGTTGATTCGCTTTATCTTCCTCGAGACCGTTGCAGGTGTCCCCGGAATGGTAGGCGGCATGCTGCGACACTTTCGAAGTCTTCGCAGGATGAAGCGTGACAATGGATGGTGAGCTTCCCACCCATGCCTCGGTGTAGTCTGGACTTGTTTCGTAACTGACTGTGACTTGTAGGATTGAAACACTGCTCGAAGATGCTTACAACGAGAGGATGCACCTGTTGACCTTCCTCAAGATGGCTGAGCCCGGCTGGTTCATGAAGTTCATGATTCTCGGTGCCCAAGGTGTCTTCTCGAATGGCTTCTTCTTCTCGTACCTGATCGCGCCGAAGATGTGCCATCGTTTTGTTGGCTACCTAGAAGAAGAGGCCACTAAGACCTACACCTACGCCATTGAAGATCTCGAAGCGGGTAAGCTCCCCGGGTGGGAAAACCTCGAGGCACCCGAAATCGCCATCAACTACTGGAAGATGCCTGAAGGCCACCGGTCAATGAGAGATCTCTTGTTGTACATCCGAGCCGACGAGGCCAAGCACCGAGAAATCCATCACACCTTTGCCAACTTGAATCAGGCTGAAGACCCTAACCCATTCGTGTCCGAGTATAAGGACGAATCCAAGCCGCACCCGACCAGGGGAATTGAGTATCTCAAATCCGAAGGTTGGGAGCGAAAGGATGTCATTTGAGCGACACCAGAAAACGATCAAGACTTGTATTAGTACGATCTGAGAAAACAAACCCAAAACAGCAAAGCGTGTGTACTTTTACGGTTGATAAAGATGAACAGCGAACGAAGTTTCCCCCGAAGTTGCGGCTGAAGCGTGTCGATCATGACTTGCTGAGTACTCCGTGCTCCGTGCAGGCATATGGCTCCAACCGAGGGTGTGGAGGTATTCATTGGGCGTTCAGGTTCGGCGTCTCGAGTTACTGAGTGGGATTAGTTGATCACCTGAATCTAAACTGGTTCTGGTTCGGTTTCGGCGTGGGCAAAGATGCAGGTCCGTCTGCAATCTGGCTAGGGTGCAGATTTCACAGCAGAGACAAACTTGAACTGAACTCGCGGACTCGCGGAGTTTAAGATGGGCAACAATAAACAATATTAACAAATGCTCCAGCAAGCTCTTGTTTGCGTCTCACGGCATATTGCGATGGTGTCCGCAGTTCGACAAGATTATTGTTATCTAGGATCGAGAATGAGTCACAAGTTGGAGAAAAGCAAACAATAAATAAAGATTTGCCCGGTCGCAAGTTCAACTCAATTCAATTCAATTTACACTCAGATCTGGCAAAATCAATGTTAATTAACTAGCATCAGCGGCTGACTCGGGTGGGTATTTTGTGAAACAAGGCTCGGCTGCGACTGTAGGTCAAATGATCGACGTGATAGGAAATAGACGCAAGGTGTCACCTTAATACTATAGCTATTAGGCCAGCGACTAATAATTAATTAGACAGCCCAGGTGAGATGATTTGTTTATTTTTGTGGATGAAAATTATGTCAGGCTGCATGTCGGGCGCCAGTGAGTGGCTGGACACGTACCAGTTTTGACTTCTAAGGACGCGTTTTGGAGGGCAGCATTGGGCGCTTGGGGTCCTCGAGTGGGAACGAGTGGAACAGTCGTGGGCCCGCTGCGTGTCTATCCATCCGTCCAGCTGGCAGCCACAGATTTGGCTGGGCGGGCTAATCAGAGCCTAAGGGCACGCCGTTGGGGGGCTTGCACCTCGTTAATCGTCCACTGGTCGACACCCCCTCTGACTGGGGGCTTTGGGGCCTGGGGGTCCGCAGCGCCAGCCGTGCGTGGTTGGACTGTTGGCTGTGCTACTGCCAACTGCGAACTGCTGTCCCCCGTGGCTCTGCCCGATGCCTGCACCCGCACCCTGCAACGTGCGCCTGCGCCTGCGCCTAGCTAGCCACCTGGGCATGGAATAGCTATGTTACTAGTAGCCTAGTAACCACTAACTGAGAGACCTAGGTACCCTGGGTACCTGCTCAGAGTCAACTAGAGGCCCCCGGGCCAATCTGTAACCGGCACCTGTACCTTACCTTGTAACTGTAACTGGACTGCCAACTTCAAACTTCACCTCACAATTCCCCGACCCCAACCTTGAATTGTATCTGAATCTGCGACGCCTAATCATCCCACATCTCTTCGTATGTTTTTCTGACTCCATCCGACTCTCATTTCACGCTCAATCAACTCATTCCATCATCATCCTACTCATCACGTCTGCCATCTGTCAAGATTGCTGGCCTTGAAGCCCTCTCTCACTCTCGCTCACTCCTGCTCGAACAGTGTTTGTTGTTTTTGAACCAAGCCGAACTCAATCATATGACCGCCTTTGCACCGACAGCGGCCCCAGCCTGCGCTGGCCCAACTGCTCACTTTTCCACTTCGCAACTCACAGCAGACCGACCTGCGCATGCCTTCTGGCATGAACTCGGCTCTCCGCCGTCCCTCGATGGTGGAAACCCAGAGTGAATTCGACCTACATCAACTTCTAGTTCCCACTCCAACCAACGATGTCCCTCCCCCTCATCACTCCTCCTCCGCCTCGTCCGGGCCCAGCAGCGATGCTGGCTCTTTTGTCATCCCGGACAGCTTGTCCAGAAGCAACTCCGTCTACTCCTTCTCCAGAGCCTCCTTCAGCAGCCAACTGGCCAGTCTGACTTCCATGAGCCTGCCCCAAGCCGAATCCCTCGCAGCCACAGTCACGAGTCTCCCCACCGCCCGAAAGGCCGTCAAAGCCCTAACCAGTGCCGCCGAGCAGATTCAACAATGGAACAAGAAGGCCCTAAAAGTCTTGGAGAACCTTGATGCTGACGAGGACGTTGAATGGGCTGCTGCCGCCGGAAGGTTGGGTTTGGATGACACAGAGAACACCATCAATAAATTCGAGAATTTGATCAATGTCTATGTCATTTCTATCGAGGAACTACAATCTCGCCCGGATATTGGCGATGCCAAAACCGAAGATCTCCAAGCCGTTGTGGAACAGATGGAGGCTACCCTGCTTGGCTGGGAAAATGTCCGCGCGGATTTGAAGAAAGTCCATGAACAGGTCGAGCTGGCCATGGAATGGGAAGAGCTGTGGGCAAAAGTACTGGGTGACGTCGGCGCCGAGATGGATAGCCTGAGCCAATTAGTGTTTGAGATGGAAGAAAAGAGACACGCAGCATATCAGACACAATCTCAAACCGGTCCGAGCCAAGTCTTCGATTTGAATGAATTGGAAAGCTTCATCGACGAGCCATCACAGAAGAAGACAGCCCCGAATTCACGGTTTAGCATGCCGCCTTTCGAATCCTCCCCTCTGGGATCACCCATCATCGAGAACCCAGCCGACGATTCAAACTTGCTTGCTCTTTTCGCGCGCATGCAACCACTGAGAGCATCCTTAGATTTCTTGCCTATGCGGTTATCGATGTTTCAGTCACGAGCCGAAAAGATATTCCCAACAGCCTGCCGAGAGCTTGATGACAAATGTGCTCGGCTGGAACGGAATTGGACAGAACTATCCAAAGAAGCGGACAACTTACGCCGGGAATTGAGCGAAGACCGTTGGGTAATAGTGTTTCGCAACGCTGGCCGGCAGGCTCAAAAGATGTGCGAATCGGTGGAAAGGAGTATTGTCAAGGTTCAAGAGGCGATTGGCGAGGAATATCAACCAACAAACCCTGCTGCCCTTGCGAAAAGAATTGAGAGCTTCGAAGCAAAGAAGATGCACTATGTTCCTGCCATTGGCAGAGTGCTTGCAATTATCCAAAAGGGCCTCAAAGACCGACTTACAGTGAATGGTGAGATTCTACGCCTACACAAAGACCTCTCGTCCAGAATGAGAGACTTGACCGATACTATGGAGGATATGGACTCTTTACTAGAACCGTTTACCGCTCGACACAACTCGAGATTACGCGAGTCAATCTCCAGCATCGTCTCAGCCGATCGCTCATTCACCAGCACGACATTTCCTGGAACGCCAGGAAGTTCCCCTCCATCTTCGATAGATCTACCCCCTCAAAGGAGCGAACAGGTCACCCCCAAATATGGTCTGAATGGCTACAGTAAGCCGAGGGCCGCATCTTCTAGCCGACCACCCCCTCCTACCTCGTCGAATCGGCGATCATCGATGCTGCCCCAAAACAGACGGCCAACAACTCCCATGTCTCAGGCTAGTTCGGTGATGCGGCGAACAGCATCACCCTTACCGGGTCCACCATCAGTCTATCGTCAAGGCGTGTACACTCCACCTGTAGCACCTGTAGCTCGACCAGGGCCAACACCACTTTCAAGCAAGCCACGATGGTCAGCGGTAGTCAAGTCACATGATTCGACGCTGGCACCAACATACCGGTCATCTACATCCACGACACCTTCCAGCATATCAACGACGCGGAGGTACACACCTCGATCGATATCGTCGAGCACTGCATTGCCACTACGAAGCCCCCTTAGCCGGGAGGCTTCGGCCTCACCCAATGCTTTATCACCCAAACTTGCAGAACGAGAAAGTCAGCATTTCAAATCATTTGCTGAGAGGGTTGCCGATCCGTCGCCTGTGAGAACGAGTAGTTTGATGGACCCTGTGCCTTATCACCGAGGACGTAACTCAAGTGCGCCGACAGGAACCATTCGATCACCTTCGTCTCTTGCAGTACATAGCCAGCAAAAACCCACGATGAGTGGAGTGACCCGGCCGCCGTCATCACTCAGTCGGAGCTATCACTCCCCACAAAATTTACCACTGAGAAATACCGCACCGAATGCTCGAGCAGATAACAGAAAAAGCACACGGAACCGAGAGGACTCTCTAGGTTCAGATGATCTGGACCGCCCTAGTGAAAACGAGGATGATCGGATCACCGAACCTAATTCAAGTCCCCTATCAAAAAGAACGATCACCAGACCTAGCAGTGTTCTAGCAATGAATAGCAAAGGGAAAAGAATGTCATTACTGCCAGTTCCAGTTGGAGGTGGCAGGCAGAGTTCATTAGGACATAGGATTTCATGAAAGGAGAGAGCTTGACCAGCCGGCCTGAATATAGCCCTCACATCACACAGTCAGTTGTTGCCGGTGTTCTTTGGATCAGATGAAGGTGGGAAGGGCAGCCTTGACAAGCAGGGTCCATCCGTTCCCCTGTGAGGGTCTTTTTTTCAACAGCGAATGTTCAGTGTCCAGCGTACAAGCGATGTTTGATTGATTTATTTTCCACATATCCCCCACCCCAAGTTTTCTTTTGACGTCACCCTTCACCAACCACCCATCCCTCGCTGCCATACTAGGTACCTAGGTAGTTAGTCATTCAGTCGCGTTCGCTCGTTGGAAGTACGCGAGTAAGTATGCACGCGAGATAGCATAATTGAGAAAGGAAATGCAACATAACAATTATAATAACAAGCCCTAGGCCTGAAGGCTGAGACAAGTCAGTCAACAACAACAACAAGTACATGCGTACTCGGTCTTGTCATGTCAATTGTTTTATTCAGCAGCCGTGGCGGACACCTTTGTTTGACAAGTAGTACTCCATAATTACGGAGTAGTTGCCTAGGACTCTGTACATCTGTTTGAAATCGACTCGGCTTCTCCGCCCTTCAATCGGGGTGATGGGTTTCTAAGCAGCAAGCCACGAGATACTCAAGGATTTCCAGGAGGTGAAAGCACCATGCATTGTGTTCCCTCATGGTAACACCAACTTTGAGGTTACAAAGTCACTTTGATTTAGTCGTGCCTATGTAGAGTTCAAGCCACTCGCAACCCTCCCCTCTCGAGAGGTCGTCTGTCTGGGCAAGGTATAGAACTGCCAAAACAGGCAAAGCCGGACTGGGCGGGCTCGTATTCTCAGCGCGACAATTCGCGATTCGTGGAAGAGACATCCTCAGAGATACATTTTCACTTGTACCTGACCTCCAGTCATTCGGGCTGTCTGGTTATGCCGTGTCCTGGACTCAGGGCACCTTCTCTCATCTTTTAGGACTGGCGGAGCTCGACGCCCAAGACCCTATTTCGAGCACTCTTGGGCTTATTGTTTCCCGATTCAAACTTTACAACCTTGCAAACTTTTTCTTTGAGGCCTTGAGAGCTGCAAAAAGCCCAGAATCGCCCCGAAGACATGCTGTAACCCTGGCACGGCCCTGGATGCCACATGGCTCATGCTCCGCTTCTGTGGCTGTTCTTCACGGGGGCATGCAAGTTGCGATTGGTCAGATTGCTATAGAACTGGATGGACCAGATGCCATGTCCCTCTGATTGGCAATCCCCTTTCGAAGTGGGAGATACGATTTTCTCGAATTCGATGTCTTTCAGGGCACGTATTCAGCTCTGGCGCTAGGTGCGCTCTGGCCTCGGCCCATGTCTGAGTAATGGAACCAGCACACTCGGCATTGTCGTGATGGGCTATGAATTCAAAGTCGTATAAATCTCTGTCGATCCCTCCTATTGTCTGACTGATTGATGGACAAGCACCACAGCAGCAGAAACTCGTGGGTTCTCTTTCATAGCATTCTTACGTGGACCCTCTCCACACCGACATTCGTTCGCTATGTCTGCCCTCACAGAAGCTGATATCTACACTGGTGCCTGGGTCGACTGGTCACGCGGACCTATCCTCGGTAGTACGGTGACGCTATCGGCGCGGTATGCTTCAGTGCTCACTGCGTTCCTTGCGCTTTTCGTCACAATAGTCGGGACCTGTCTCTGGAGGATATGTAGCTTCATCATCCACCAATACTCCTCCAGCCCAGAAGCCAAAGACGGCCTGCATCATCAGCATCAGCTCATCTTCCGAAATACAGGATCTCCGGCAGAGGCAGCCAAATCATTTACCGAAGTCGCCTGGCACTGGAGAAGAAATAACCGCAAGGCATGGATGTGATCTCTCCCTCTTGCTATTTTCGCACTCGTCTTCCTGCTCGCATTCAGCGTTGCCTCCGTCCTGACTGGTCTCGTCACTCGCGCCGCTGGCTCTCAGAGACTCATCGTCAGTGACGATTGTGGGTTTTGGGCCATCGACCAATCCGCCAGTGCTCTTGATCGTCAGCTGGCAATGCAGACTAAGGATCTCAATGACACGATTCTCGCCGCGACATACGCAAGACAGTGCTATGGCCAGGACGCTGGGTTGAATAAGCTGCGTTGCAGCATGTATACCAAGCGATCCATCCCTTGGACGGCTGGAGAAGTCGATTGCCCTTTTGACGGCTCTATCTGCTCCGCTCCCTGTGCGCTCAAACTGGACTCCGGTATCATTGATTCACACATGGACCTGGGTATGAACGCCCCCGATTCGGGGCGCGTCGGATTTCGAAAGGTCACAACCTGCTCGCCTTTGAAAGTCACTCCTGAATACGTATCAGTCATTACTTCCACTGGGAATGATGGCTTAGGCGTCGAAGGTGATAAGATCAGAGAGTATCAGTTTGGCACATACTCCGGTGCAGGTCTGGGCCATAATGTTACATACATGTACAACCAACACGCATACATCGATGGATTTGGCTACGAATTGGTGTAAGTTTCTCCCTTTCACCTCTCCTCCTACCTCCTACATACAGGAAACTCACATTTGCCCCTCTTCCACAGCGCAACAGAAGCCCCTCTCGAATCTGCTCTATGGGAACCCATCCCCGAACTCGTACAAACCTCAGCGGACCTGACCCTGATCTTCCTTGCGCCAAACTCCATCAAATATACATACCCGAACAACGACCCGTTCTTCGGCGCCAATTACTACGTCGAGCTCGGCTCCTTCAACGGCGTCAACCTCTCCTACTTCTCCGCCGACGAGTACGTGAACGTCATGGCGTGTCAAGACCAATACCAATACTGCAACCGCAACCACCCCGACAAATGCACGCCGCTGACAGGATATCAACAAGCTTACGCGGCGGTGCTCAACTCCACCACCCTGGACTTCAACACCGTACAGGAAAGCGTCGCAGCACGCATCATCCTCAACTCGCGCACGCTCAGCATGTACCACAGCATCGGTGGACGTGGCGCACAGGCCCTCCGCGTCTCAGAGACCATCCAGGAACGCAACCAAATGGCGCAGATCCCGGATAACCAGTGGGTGGTTGAGGTCGCCAGCTGGTTCGGCGTCAGTATGGCGCGTCTGCAGCGCTCTGCCGTCGAATATGCGGCTCCGAGCCTGCGGAAGAACGAGTACCCGGCGGGCGCGTACCTGCAAGAACCAGACGGCGCGATCTCGCACGCTATGTGCTACAGTCAGAAAGTCGGGCTGGTCGGCGACACGCTCTCGTTCTCCGTGCTGGGTCTGGTGATCATCCTCGCTGTCGGCGGCGCCGCGATCCTACTGTACCTCGTGCTCGAGCCGTGGGTAGCGTGGCTGCAGCGCCGCGAGCAAGGGGGCAGCTATCGTCGTGTCCGCTGGGTCATGGACGACAAGATGCAGGTCCAGCGCATGATGTTCGAGGGGGCCGGCATGGGCGGCACGTGGATGAACCTCAATGGCGCTGTGCCTTTCACGCAGTCAAGAGAGGTCTTCGCAGACCTCTATCACATCGATTTTAAACAGCCCCGCTTGGGCAGGCAGTGGATTGCTGGGTTGGGGAAGGCGGACGCTGCAGATCAGCAGCAGTATCCTACCAATAACATCGGCAGTAGCAATGCAGGCCCAGATGACCACAACAACTGCTACGTCACGCCGATCGGGGAATACAACCCAGATCTCGGCGCCGCACCCGGCGTACCCATGCCATCCACACCACCGTACCCGACCGAGAAACAAGGCAGCGGCCAGCAAAAATACCAGGTCTACCAGAAACAGGTCTACCACGCCCTCACACCCCATGAGCATTCCCCTGCTGGAAGTTTCGATGGCACAAACAATAATGACAACAATCAAAATACTGGGCTTCCGACCGCTTATTAAGAAATGATTCCCCATGAATTACTTTTGCCCGCGTGATGCGAGGAAGAAGACATGTTTATCAAAGTGTATAGAAATATTGTCAGGGGCTGTGAATGCAAGTTGGCCTTTATAGTAGTATTGCATAGCGATGGATCAAGGATTGGGAATTTCTCTGGTGGAAGTGCAATGGCATTTCTGGGAAGGAGGCTACGACATAAAAAGCAATTCATTTAGGTGGACACCCACCCTGCTTGATCTCGTCACTCATGTGTATTAAGATATGTGAGACGAAAGAATAACAGACACACCAGGATAATACAGTATACTACTATTCGTGAACAGTGCACAATCCACATGCCGGTACCTCCGTCCACAATCGGCCTTGACCAAGTGCTCCCTCATGAGCAGACTTGGTTTGTTGCGTCGGCGGCATGTAGAATATTATGGGTGGTGCGGCCCTGCGGGTGGTAAGGTAATTGGAACTTGGCTGGCTGGCTGGCTGGTTGGTTAATTGAGGGAATTCGTACTTGATGTGCTTTGGAACAATGGAGTGGCAGTGAGACTCAGTCACATGGTCACTGGTTCCTGGAAGGATGAATTTTACCACTGGGCCAAGTGGCCATATCTGCCATTCGACCTGAACGCCGTCACAAATAGTTCACCCGTTCAATTCCAACTCTTGAACGGTCGACAACAAACCCACACTATTTCCAATCAAACATTCAACCTGTCCAGGAGCCAGGAGCCTCATGGGCACTGACAATAGGCGCTCAAGATAATTTTTCTGTATCCAAATCCACACAGCGTGGCCCAAGAGAGGTAATATCCGGCCCAGCCTCGCGCAGCCTCGTGCCCAAAATGCCGTATTGATCAATCACTCTCTCGAAAATCACTCCAACATCAAGCCAGACATATCGTTGTAGTTCTGGTCGGCAAGCCAACTCATGTCAGCCTCGAGCTGGATGGATAATAGGGTAAATCTGATTAAGTTGCAGTCCCCGTGAGCGTTTGGTGCATTCCGTACCTCGCCTCCACCCAGGAGCAGCAAAAAAGTCCCCTTTGCTTCTGACCGGAGAGAGTAAATCGTACGTCGACCGATTAATTTGATATTCGGAAAAAACAATCAAGTCGTCCCTGGGAGCTTCTGACTTGTGAGTTTACCCTCCTCGTAACCCTTATCCTAGTGCGGCTAGGGCGGCTTACGAGCATTGGCTTTTTTTTGGTTTTTATATTTTTGGAGCTCTTTTCTATCGTTGTCCTCGCCGTAGGAATTCGGTGTTCATTTTACTATTCTTTTCTAGTTAGGGTTTCTAAGTTAGATTTTATAGTAAGCCTTGAAGTGGCGCTTCCTCTACCAAGCCTTTTACTCTTGAGGTCGGCTACTATAATATTTACCGAAAGCTTAGCATTCTAGGCTCCCGCCCAACCACAGCCAGCCCGAGGGCCCCTGCTCCCTAGTCGGGCATTCAAGTGGCCGTGGGCTGCCACTCCTGCATCCGTTTCACTGGTTGGTGACAGACGTGAACAAGGGTACGACAAGCCCTGACGATGGTTTAGGAGCACGTACGAGTCATCAAGTGGACGTGCTTCACATTACATGTGTCTGGACGGAGTACGGAGTACATCAAGAGGTCCGTATCTCGGTTAATGATAAGCTTACGAATCTAACTCCACTCTTGGTTCACCGCAACATCATCTGTGTCTCCCAGGAGGCTCTGACCTTCAGCAAGCTCTTGACTGCAGACCAGCGAGCAATTCTAGTTTATCGTTGGGAGAATAGTTAATAAGAACGAGCACTACACGTTCCTTCGACTGCAAGATGACCACAACCCAAAAGCCTCATCAGGAGGAAGCGACATTCCGCAACTACGACGCCGCGGCTGCGAAGCGCTATGCTCAATACCGGAGTGGGTGGCCGGCCTCATTCATTGAGAACCTGATCTCCCAGCATACTTCCTCTGGTGGCCAGTGTGGCCTCCTCTTGGATATCGGGTGTGGTCCGGGGAATTCTACACGCGATCTTGCACCACATTTCCAGACGGCTCTTGGGGTCGATCCCGCCCCTAGCATGGTTGAGGTTGCTTGTGGCATTCCCAGCTCAACGGCTTGCGGAGAGCCGGTAAGATATGAAGTCGGCAAAGCAGAGGAACTGAGTGCTCTTCCAGCGTTGGCTGAGCTTTGTCCTGAGAGACATGGAAGAGAGTGCGTGGATCTAATCACTGCCTCAACAGCTGCACATTGGTTCAACATGCCTCTGTTCTGGGTTGAGTCGGCGAAGATCTTGAAGCCTGGTGGCAGTGTGATTCTCTGGTGCACGGGTGGAAACTACGTCAATCCTCAAAATACACCGAATTATCAGAAAGTTCGGCAACTTCTTGACCGCTTTAAAATGGAGGTTCTCGGGCCTTATGCTGCTGAAGGAAACGTCCTCTGCATGAATCTCTATGAGGGATTGAAGTTACCCTGGCAGTGTGTGGAAGAGAATCAAGAACTCAAAGATGTCTTAGAAGTATTCGACTCCAAGGACTTCACAAGACTTGAGTACAACAAAGACGGTTATGTTGCACCAGGAGCGTCGTTTGTGCGAGGCCGTCGGGCTGATTTTGATCTCATGAAGAAGATAATGAGCACCGCTAGTCCAGTGGAGAGATGGAGGGAAGCGCACAAGGACCAGCTGCAGAAGGGCGAAACCGAGGATCTTGCGGACAAGGTGATAAGGGAAATGAAGGAGCTTTTCGCCGAGGTCGAAGAGGGGAAGGATAGAAATTGGGTGGATTCCGGAAGCGCTGTTGCTGTGCTTGTCGTTAGAAAAAAAAAAGATATGATATGATATGAGACTCCTCTGCAAGGTAAGAGGATGTTCCTTCAATGGTGCGCCATCCAAGCTCAGGACAGGATTGATGCGCTTGTGCATAAAGCTATTTAATGGCACCATTTAGTCTAACATTCCTCTCCATACATGAAGGGAATTCCTAAAACGCGGAGCACACCTGCCCCTTTGCCTCATAGGCGATATAGAAACCAGCGTCTTCCCAATTCCAGAGCAGCTGAGCGCCGTCACCCACACCTGACTAACGCCTGCTCTCTCGATCCATTTTACCATATCCAGAGGAGACCCATCTCAACAAAGTTATGCAACTTGCGAATGGCCTGCCTTCCATTCATCAAACAGCCCAGCGAAATCCCCAGGGCAATAAGGGGTAGTGATTTCTGCGAGCCACGAGTTCTTCCTGTGGTTCTTTAGCTTCATATCGCCGAGGAGGAGATCCATATACGGCAGTGCCTCGAAGACAAAGTCCGGTAGCGTGGCTCCATACCCGCACGGATATCGCCATTTGCCCCATTGGGTGTGCAGCATGACTTCCTCTGTGACTTCCTGCTCCGTCTGTGCAAGCCGATCGATTTTGTCGTGTAGAAATAGGGAGATCCAGAGCCCTTGAACACTGGCGCAGATAGATGTGCTCACGGTCGAGACCATACCAGCGAACGCAATGTTCTTCGCGCCCATCATGGTCGGTGGCACGATGAATCGGTAGAGTCGCAAGGGATCGCCTTTCTTGGGCTCACAATTAAGCTTGGGCTGGTCTTTCAGTCGGGGAAACAACTTGAGCACCTTTTCGTCGGCCTCTTTGTTGAGCATCTCCTTCTCGTCCTTGCTGTACTTCAACCCGAAGGCGTATTCGTCCAGCCCCTCGAATTTTAACCCAGACTCCTTCTTCCACCCCGTCGAGCAGACCATGACATCTGTTTCGAGCTTGGTTCCAGATGCAAGCACGACAGTTTTGGGTTCCAGGTGATCGATATTTTCAACGTGAACGCGGATTTTACCTTGCCGTACCATGTCAAAGAGAGGCTTGTCGTAATTCTGGATGCTGAGGCCACTTCCGATCCAGAAAGCCGAATGCCAGGGTTTTAGCTTCTTCAACTCTGGGTTGTTGTCGTAGCCGTTTAATGTTAAGACGTCGTTGCTGAGGACTTTCCAGAATGTGTTGACAAGCAACCGTCCGATGAAGGTGCCGTGCAGAAAGTTTCGAATTCTTGGATAGCCGTCCTCTTTCCCCCACGGGCAAGGGCTGAACCATGTCATCCACCGGAGATGTAATAGCTGGTCGAGTCTCTTCTTGAAAGGTGTAACAAACATAGGAGCTATCCAGACGGGCCCATGGCCATCTGGGCGCACGACTAGATCGACAGTTGCGCCATCCTCAACCATGGCATATGCCACATCGAACGCTGACTTAGCGCCGCCCACGACCACGGCATTGTTTACTTTACCCAGGTGGGGAGCCTGCTTGCAAAAGTCCTTTGCGTGGAATAATGGTGCACCAAACGATTCCGATCCAGGGTATTGAGGCATGTTTGGAGAAGAGGTTAAACCTGTTGCCAGGATCAATTTCGCCGTTTCAACAGTCCGGGACCCTTTGGACCCAGGAATCGTAATGGTCCAGCCATTGGAACTGCTCGGTGTTATCTTCTCGACAGCGGTATTGAATTGAATCCGCTCAAACACGCCAAAGTGTTTCGCATAGTCTGTCAGATAACGGTGCAAGACCGCTCCTGGGATGTGCTGGAACGGGCCCACTCCGTAGACATCCTCAGACATTGGGAAATCAGGATACTCGTATGTTCCGATCATGTTGTTCGATTTCAATCCAGGGTAGAGCCGAGCTTTACCCCATGTGCCGCCGCACGTGTCAGCGCTCTCGAAGACCGCCATCTTCTCTGCTGGGTACATCTCCAGATACGCTTTGGCAGCGGCGAGGCCGAACCAGCCTGTGGGGAAACAGAGTCAGACAGAGAGCTCGGTGGGATAGGGAGGGAATGTTCTTACCGGCGCCAACCACGACAATATCGTAACTTTCGGTCATGTTGGGCTGCCTACGGGTCTGCTATGGTTGTATTTCGGAGAACAAGGACGGATGCTCAGGACAAGTTCACAGAACAAACCCAGTGGAGTTTTTGTAGAAGGCAAGCACTACTGCCTCCAGAGGAGAGAGATATATCTAGATTCTGGGGAACTCTCATGGCTGGCTACCAAGGCTAGAGTGGACAGACCCGACCACTTTACTCCAGCCCTTGAGATAAAGCTAATTATTAGTTCGAACTCGAACCCAAATCGAGATTTGGAGTTCAGACTTGAAAGCGAAGCCAGCGCGGAAAGTGACATGACTCGTAGCCGGTATGAAGTATCAGTGCTAGAGCATCCCCTTTGGCGCATATTGTCGTCGACCAGCTAGTCGGAACCTGGACACAAACTCCTGCCCATTGACCTCGGATGGAGAAGGGCTGTCGAAGAGAGATAGATTGAGCGGCTAGCCTTGATGCCGACGTGCAAGCATTGGACCGAAATCTACTCGCCTAGGGGCTCCCCAGAGCTAATTCGACCAGGACCTAGTCCTGCAGGGCACGCACAGGGCTTATCGTGGGCTGGGTTAGGTAATTCCCAGAGAGCAGGGGTGTGGTGTGCTCTACCCGACTCCTTGGTCCCATTGCCGACTCATGGCTGTGAGGATGAGCGGTCCAATCAAGGATGGATTTTCCATGCCCATTATGAAACTGGCTACTCTGTATTATCATCCTAAGTTAGAGTCCCTAACTAGTTACACATCATAGCTTATCAAGCCATCTATCGTTCCCGCATGCAATCCACCTGTAATCTGGATATCCGCCGCGGTAGTATGTCTGGACGCATCGCTCAAGAGGTAGATAACCGCAGCAGTCAGATCATTCTGTGTACTCAACCGCTGCAGCGGTGGAGACATCCACATCTGCTCGCCCTCTCGCTTGCTCTTGGATTCTCTGACCTTCCGGGTCATCTCCGAGTCGACGAAACCAGGTGAGATCGTGTTCACTCGGATGTTGTGCGGCGCCAGCTCCACAGCCAACGCTTTCGCCAGCATCAACACCCCGCCCTTTGAGGCGTTGTATGCCGCCATCCGGTACCCTGGAAGTGCAATGTGCGAGGATTGCGACGCGATCAGCACCATACTTCCGCCCTCGCTACCGCCTTGCTTGAGGATCTGTTTCGTCACCAGCTGTGCGATGAAGAATGTGCCTCGTACCTGTTGTTCATTGAACAGTTCTTTGATTAGTACTGGGGGGTGCTGTTCAAATGGGGATCACCACATAGGGGAGTCAACGCACATTGATGTTCTGAATATTCGTAAACTCATCCCAAGTCTGCTCAACAAAGGGCTTATCGATCGCGATGCCAGCCGCGGGTACACAGCCATGGACTGTGCCTCCCAGAAACTGGAGTGCTTGCTCAAACGCAGCGTTCAAGTTGTCCTGCTCCGTAACATCGACGCGGACGTAGCCAACCTTGACGCCGAACTTGGTCGCCAGCTCATGGAATTCAGGCTCCGCTGGCCTTTCCTGTCGATCTAGCACCGCCACGTTGCCGCCCATCTCGCAGATTGCTCGCGTGACTGCGAACCCAATGCCCTGGGCGCCGCCCGTCACGATGTAGTTGCGCCCTCGCAGTTCGAACATCGGTCGCACATTGTCCAGTGCGGCTGACATGTCGGCGTTGGTTCTGTGTTCAGCAATGGTAGGCTGCCTCAGCTTCAGGGTTGCTATTGTTTCTGAGAGTGTTGACGATCTGATAGTCGATTACTGCTTTGCGTTGATTTGTTTCTTGCCTTCTGCTCCCCTTCACACATCAGAATTCAGAATTGATGGTATATGAAAGGGACAAAGTTTTCGCAAAATACGGCGCGGAAACGCCCCCCCCGCACATGGGTGTGGTCAACGCAAGGCTGTGGTGGGATGACCCCTGGACGATAAGGTTGCCTGACTCGTCCAGCTCGATATCAGCCCCTCCCTCAATCAATAATTAGCGGTCGGATGCTGGTCAAGCGACTAGTTAAACAGGATTCAAGCCGATTGTCGGGTAGCGCACCTACAACCGCTAGTTACTTGAAACCTTATCGGGTCGCTCTCCAGCTTGGAGTCACACACCGTAACTAAGTAGATACCCAAGTAGTTGGGAAGGGCGATCCAATTGTGATTGTGGAATTTGATAATTAGTACTCGAGTTATGACGTCTCACGTGCCCTCCTTGGCCCTTTGGATCATGAGATAAACAACAGTACCACAAAGAGTCCTGATCAAAATACAAAATTGTCATAATTTAGTTCTCCAACTGCTTGGTGAGTTTGAGTGGCATGCACAGCATGCCCCGTTAAGTTTGTCCAAAAGCAAAGGAATCTCATACCAGAGTTCACAATCACAACATCTATTGAAGAACAAAAATGTACGCTGATATCAGCAAACCACCTAAGGCGCTGCCACAGCCAAATCCACAGGAGATCAGGCCAGGGCTGACGCTTCAGACGCCTCTGCTTCGAAGCCGGGAAAACGGACCTGGCATCATCACACTCATTCCTGACGTGGTAGACAAGACCAGAACGCATCTCGAAGGCGTCCCCTCCTTGATCATCAAATGGGCCGAGGAAGGGTATGTCGTGGCGGAGATTCAAGCCTCTGCGCTGAGTGCAGACCAAGAAATATTGCAGTATGCCGTAGCTGCTCTCAAGCAATGTGAGAAATCCGAGGGAACGGATAAAATTGGGCTTGTCGGTATGTGGACATTCCCCGTAAGCAGGAGGGTAAGGCGGACATTCTTCTAACGCTGCCCAGTCTACGACCACACATTGCTGGCCAAGCTGCCTCAGATTGGGAGTATACCCGAGATTGTAGGAGCGATCGTATACGCAGATTCAACTACCGAGCTGCCACCGCTATCAATCCCAATGCTACTACACATCGCCGGCGCACAGCCAGCACAGCAAGACACCTCCCCACAGAAACCATCCTCCCAAGATCGCAGGTACTACTACCCAACCGTAAAATCAGCCAGCTTTGCTACGCCATTCACGCACGACTTCCACTACAACTCCGAAGCCGTCTCTCATACTCGCAACTTGACCTTCCTCAAACCCAAAGTCAATGGCCCGTATTTCGACCTGGAGACTATCTGGGACGAACATACGTATTACGAATTCGCTGACCGCTCAGTCCAGCACACCATGAGCACCATGGTTCAGGAACCATACGTCAATCACGTCCCTACGGTAAGTCATGAACATTCCATCCCATCTCCCTGTGACGAAAGTGGGGGAACCCCAGAAATGAAAACCACTCTTTGGGGGGTTTTACGTGCTGACTCGGGCATACAATAGCTCACTGGCGGCGTAAACCGCGAGCCGCTCTCGAATTTCTACCGCGACAGCTTCATCTTCAGCAATTCTGCCGATACTGAGTTGGAGCTAATCAGCAGGACTGTCGGTATTGATCGTGTCATCGACGAATTCATTTTCAAGTTCTCTCACACGCAGGAAGTTCCGTGGATGTAAGTTCCATTCCTTTTCTGTCTCGCACATATCAACCACACCCCTGGCCGTCAGGACCTTGCTTGAGAAAATCTCACACTCCTAATTCCGATTCATTCAGGCTTCCCGGCGTCCCAGCCACAAATCTTCCGCTCGAAGTCCCCTTTACCGCCGTGGTGAACATTCGCGGGGACCGCCTCTATCATGAACATATTTCCTGGGACCAAGGTACGGCGTTGAAGCAGCTGGGTTTGTTACCGGACTACCTGCCCTTCCCGTATCCTGTGCCAGGTGTTGCGGCTGGCACCAAAACCGAGTACAGGCTGCCCATCACCGGTTTGGACACCGCGCGGAAAATCAGAGATCGGAATTCCGTCACCTCGAATGAGATGATAAGCGATTATAAGGTTCGGACCGGTGGGGCTGGAGTATAGGATTGAGGTGGACCGTGGTTTCAACGGTGCCCAGAGATCATGGGAGGGGGTTGTTCTAGCTACGAGAAAATATCTTGGGCCACTTTCGAAACATGGTCACAATTAGCGACATGAGTTCGAGCCTACGGATTCCCGATGTTATATGCTGTTGACACAGTATGAAAAGTCGGAGAAGAGAGCTTGCTCAGCTGGTGATAGAACTATCCAATTGTAAGCGGAAACCCACATGACTGGGGGCTTCGCATTCTATGAATACTGTCTGTGTGAGGCAACTTGGGGTGGGAGTTGACGTACCTCTCTGTACTTGGTCTGTTATTTGCGTAGGAAAGGTGTTCCCATTCTCCATGTCAGGTTTGCTAGTGTCTTGTGAATGCCGGATGGTGGGCGTGAACGGGACCTGCATGCGTTTGTGATACACATCTTGCCAAACAATCCCCCTGAAGAAGGCGTGTGACATAATTTCTTGTGCATCGGTGGCCCCGCTTCCGAGCCTGGAACTCGGTTCTCGCGCAAGCAGGTTCCGTAGGATGGCTACACTGTCCTCGGACAGCGTGCTTGGATATAGCGGATCATGGGAGAGGATAGCGTCGTATATCTCGTCTTCATCCTCACCTTGGAATGGCGACTGCTGTAGCACCATCTGGTATAACATAACACCAAAGGCCCACCAGTCCACGCTCCAGCCGTAACTGTTGTCTAGAAGTATTTCCGGCGGAAGGAATTCAACTGTCCCACAGAAGGTTCTCGTGGTGGACCCATACCACATATTCTCCTTAGAGAACTCGTGGTCTGAAAGTTTGACGTGGCCTTCAGGTGTCAGGAGAATGCTGCTGAGCTTCAAATTTCGATGGAGGATCGCATTCTCATGAAGGTACTTGATTGCCAGACAAATCTCGGCCGCGAAAAATCGCGTCTGCTCAAGGCTAAATGGATGACGCGCAAGATGACGCATAAGATCGCCACCAGAGATATAGTCCATAACAAAATAGAGGTGTGTATCGCTATGGAAGCAAGCATGTAAGTTGAGGAGGAATGGATGACGTTCCTTGTTAGCGAGGAGAAAGATTCGCTTTTCGGACTTGATGCATTCGAATTCGTCGTTGTCGATCACGGTTCTCTTGTTGATTGCCTTCATCGCGTAGAGCTTTTTCGAGGTTTTCGCCTCTGTGAGAATGACTTCACCGAAGTGGCCCTTGCCTAGCACGGCCAGAGAATTGAAGTCATCCATGCCTAGTCGAGACATTTGAGTGCACTTCGAGTCCTCCATATATGCAGGAGGGTTAGGGATGGCGGGCAGTCAAGTTCAATCGAGACTGATTGATTAACTCGTTGGGGAGAACGAGATCACCTTGGATTCGAGTCTGGTAACGTTGTCGATGAGGACCGAACACGGTAATCAAACATATGTGTGCGTTTAGCGCCCTGTGAATAAGAAATACAAGCTGGATATTGTTGAAACTCGACTTGAAAACTTTTGTTTCAGAGTGGAAGATGGTATTTTCTGCAGGACAGTGTATGGAAGACGTGACACGTCCGGTTTGATTGATTGCTTACCTTGTTCTTAAGCACCGTATTTTAGTGTAAGTCTGCTTACATTATGCATGTCTTGTAATGGGCCTGAGGACTACTGGCTTCGATACATCTAAAAAGATTCTTTGATCTCATATCAGGGAAGGATGCACATTGGTGCAGTGAGAAGGATTCTGTCCACCACGGAGTCTTTGAAGGGAACGGCGAAGCACGTGAGCAGGGGTTCGTCCAGCGCCAAGGAATATCTTGGCATCTCCAAATCTTCTGAAGCCCTCGAAGGTCAAGGCTGCGGTCGCAAGCCAGACATATTCCCATAGACAGCAATATTGACCCCAGGTTCAGCCTTCAACACCGAAAGTCCTAGCTCAAAATACACCTGTGATCTTGCAGAGAGAATTCACTCTTGTCCACCAATTGAAAAGCCCAGGACCAGACCACACCACCAAAACTTCTTGCGCCGTTTGAGGGCGCTCAACCTGCAAGATGAAGCTCGTTAGGTAGGTCGACGCGCGCACATGCCTATTCTCAGTTGCCAGGATTTGAAAGATGTGGCGCCGGCGAGACTAGCCCTTGAAAGACCAAGAACAAATCGCTAACACCCATATCCCGTTTTCTAGATTCCTCATGAAATGCGCCAACGAATCCGTGACAATCGAGCTAAAGAATGGCACAATCGTGTCTGGCACAATCACGTCTGTGTCACCACAGATGAACACAGCACTACGTACAGTCAAGATGACGATCAAGAACCGGAGTACTCCCTCGGCGCCTGGAGAGACTGTTCAATTAGACACGATCAACATCCGAGGCAGCACGATTCGATATTTCATTCTACCGGACTCATTACCGCTGGATACGCTCTTGATCGATGATCAGCCGAAGCCGAAGAATAAAGCGAGAAAAGAGCAGGAGGGAGCCGCCGGTGGTAGGGGTGGGAGGGGAAGGGGCGGTGGCAGAGGCCGTGGCGGGAGGGGTCGGGGCAGAGGACGAGGAAGAGGGTTTTAAGATTTTGTCAAGGACGGATAGGAAAACATATTGTCAGAGCCACTACAGGAAGGAGGCTTTGCAGTTCAGCAAAAAGAGCCGCACTTGGTACTGACGGCGTTGTGGGCGCTTTACCAAATTTGCTCCTCCGAGGATTGGTTGGGGAAAGGTGCTCTGAGATTGAAGCGCTGGGATCGGCCGAAATTCTCCAAAAGCATGAATTTTGGTGGAGGTCACTGAAGTCTTGTTCGATTCGAACATAGCCATTAGCAAGCCGTCCAATGGCGATAGCTGAAGGTGCAATATCATCGATGGATGGCGATTTAAAGAACGAAGCACGCATGATGTTACGGATAAAGCGAATCGGCACGATGGCCGGTGTCCATTCGAAGAAGTTTGCAAAAGGCAGAGCCACAATTTTATATTTCCTAAGCTGGACTATTAACCATTGCTTAGCGATCAGCTAATCGCACAGGGGTATCAATTGATGCTTCTGATAAACTGTATGTCTTTCACATCACCATTACTCATTGATCATTACACGTCGTGATATACCAGACACATGTTGATGTTGATACAAGAAACTCGTCGTAAGTGTTGGTTTAGACCTCTTGGGCTGTTACTCGTGAGGGCACCAAAGCCATGGTACCCATATCTCGTAAGAGCATGACGTCGCCGTTCTTATTCCTCCGGTCATCGAGGCCCAAATCGTGATCATTATCGCTTGGTGGCTGGGAAGATTTGCCTTGTTGGAGACGGGGGCCCGAACGAATAGTTGCCTTTCGATTCGATGCCGCTTCGCTTGCTATACTGCGGCCTGTCTTGTAGAGAGCTCTGATTGCTGGCAGACAAGAACAAATGATCCCGGTACATGCTTCCGCAGATGTCCAAATCGAGGCATCTGTATTTCCCCCTATAATGAAATTCTCGTCATTGATCATTCATTTATGGAAGGAGGAAGGATGACGAACAAAGGGGGTCAGTGGAGTTGGTGCCACCGAACTGTGTAAGAAAGCGTAACCTGATGATGGATGTGACGCATGCACTATCGATATTGTTAGCCAGGATATCTATGCAGCGATATCATGCCTGGGGTTCTTGGCTTACAAGATCCCAACTTGGAACATCACCAACAATCCTATCTTCTGCTGTAAATTAAGCTTCAGCGGGAGGAGCTCGGGGACAGGCAAGGCTAAAATAAAAAAGTCCTGAATAATGTTGATCGCCGCGTGTGCATAGGTCAATGCGTTGATATCGAGGCACTTCGCATTGTCAATTGACTTGTCCCAATTAAACTGCACTGGGAGGCACTGAAGTAGTTGCAAGAGGAGAATGATAAATCCTGGCAGAATAACGAATCCAAGGCCAACCTTCGCCCAGGCGAGGAATTTTTCATCTGGGAAGATTCGAAGGTAGAACAGGAGAAGCGAGGCCTTGGTAAGTACGAGGGTGAGGACATAAAATGACTCGCCAACCCAGACTATTGAGTTAGTGGCGAGGATGATCGGGAAAGGGTATCAACATACACAACTGGAATATCTTGGTCACCGTCGGTGCTTCCACATCCCAAGTGTTCCGCCCAAGGCCATGAGTAGCCACTATGTCTTGTCAGTGGCCGTGATGTTGAGCAATGGAAAGGACCTACTCCAGACTCCCATCACAACATTCGGTATCAGACACAACTAGAAGAGATCAGTTACTCTGCATATTGTAGAGTTCGAAACAACGCACAATTGCCCCTAGAATGGCAAGATCGTCTGAGTAAAGCGTCTTGCTGATGAGCAATCGGGAGAGGAGACGCAGCACGACCGCAACAAGGGCTAAGCTGGAGAGAACCAGATACACAACCAGGATCTCGCGCGACCTGGACTCTGGTTTCAATTCGCAAACCTGCTGCCTAAGTTTGCCCAACACTGTTGGCTGGATTAATTGTTGCTTATTTGTCGACGCTTGGAGGTCCACATACCTAGCGAGTCGTTCAAGGTACAATCGCGCAGCATGCAGGCTGCGGTGTCATCTACAAGCCGGTCGTTGTGACATTGACAATTAATATCTGCTAATGAACAGTTTGCGGCGGAGAAGGTGTTGATGAGACATGTCAACTGTGTTACAAGTCAGCACGGATTGGGGGATGATGGCTGGAGTATACACACTGTACACGACGACACGGAATTGAAGTCAAGCTGTGCATGGCTTGATGAGATCCAGCTCAACAGCACATATGGAATTAACAACAGTTCCAAGAGCTTCATTGGTGGTACTTTGGATATCAAAGTCACCGTTCTAAGAAGCACCTAGGTAGGGTAACGGTCAGAACTGGGGCCCTCGCATCGTAGGCGACAGCAATGGCTGTAGAAACAACGGCACACTCGCTTTACTTAAGAGGTTGATCGTGGTCCAGTGTCAGGGCATCAGGCCAAAACTCGGCGCACTGTGCTTGGCCCCGTGTCGAAGTCCGAAGTCTAGAGGATGCCAATCACGCTGCAACACTATCGAAAATTCAACATGGAGACCATGGAGCGCCCGGCGGGAAATGACCGCAAGGTCAGCCCATGGAATCGAGACCAGCAGTTCCTCATGGATCTCCATAATTCATAAGGGCCAAAACGGAGGGTTTGACGGGTAAGCTTTTGGTCCAACAAAGACTGTACGGGGAACGTCGTAGGTGGTGCCTCGAGCCATGGGCGAGGCTGTAAGAGTTGAATTCCTTGTACCGACAGGACGTTGGGCCGGCGGATTCCGTCCAACTTGGCTGAAAACAGGCTTAGAATGATATCAACCTACCGTCACCTGCAGGATCGATCAGAGGATCATTGAGGTCAAGGGTGCACAATAACATACCGTTCAGGGAGCTTAGTGGAAAATCCCAATTAGCCGAGTTGTAGCCTTGAAGCCCTGGAGGGGAAGGATCGACGGGATAGGGCAGCAAGACAGCCTTCCACGTGGGGAGATTCGCCGCATTGGGTGAGCCAAGCGA
>Ga0105239_10000696_pt1 | contig 47844 bp, 27 predicted proteins | sample KBSC44metaG_FD_92761 | JGI IMG/M metagenome (GOLD analysis project Ga0105239, IMG submission 92761) | Corn rhizosphere microbial communities from Kellogg Biological Station, Michigan, USA - KBS C4-4 metaG | ecosystem: Host-associated > Plants > Roots > Rhizosphere > Soil | place: Michigan, USA...
GATATAACATAGGGAGGGGCGTAGCAATTTTAATTCATTTATTGAATCCGCAGGCGGTCATTCTAAGTGGCCGCGGTTCATCTGCCGGAAAAGTATGGCAGGCGCCTATTCAACAGGCGCTTAATGAACATTGCATTCCCCGCTTATCTGTCAATACCCAAATAGACATATCCGCACTTGGTAACAAAGCTGAACTAATTGGCTCCGCTGCATTGGTTATGGAAAATTATGAGAAAGGCGATGTAAAGAACTACATGCAGCAAAGCTACCCGAATATAATGATCTAAACCCTATCCAACCTTATTTCCTTTTCTCCTTATCCCTGGTTAATTCCACCTTATCTAACTCTAATCAAATCCACACCACCTTATCGCAGTAGTCCGGATAATGAAGATTGTGCAGTGTTAACGCATTGTTCCAAGATCTGCTACAATAAATAAAAATAAGACGTCCCAAATTTTTTTTGACAATCAAAACATCTGCTATGACGAAAGCAACTATCCGATTACTTCTAATCGTGCTGGCAGGCATCTGGAGTATCACAGGTACTGCGCAGGAAAAAAAGATGATTACCGGTGTGGTAAAAGACAGCGCCGGTAACACATTGCCTAATGTAACCATTTACGAAAAAGGCACCACCACCACTGCCGTTTCAGGCATGGATGGCAAATTTAAGATTCCCGTTACTTCTCCCCGGGCTGTTCTGGTATTTTCTTCTGTTGGTTTCGACAGAAAAGAAGTAACTGTAGGAACTCAGGAATCGCTCACTGTTTCCATGACAGGTGAAATCACCAGTCTGGAAGGTGTGGTAGTAACAGCGCTGGGTATTAAAAGAGAGCAGCGTAAAGTCGGTTATGCCACCAGTCAGGTTCTTGCAAAAGACATTATTCAAACCTCACCCACCAACTTCGCTTCTGCCTTATATGGTAAAGCTCCGGGTGTGGCCATTACCACAAACCCTGGCGGTGCTACCAGTGCGGTAGGTATACAGATCAGGGGTATCAATTCACTTTCCTACCAACGCCAGCCTTTGCTGGTAGTGGATGGTGTTGTAATTCGTAACGACGATGCTAATAACGAAGGCTACTGGGGTGGTAATCAGCGGTTGAACGGAAACGGTTTATTGGATATCAACCCAGAGAACATCGAAAGCATCAACATCCTGAAAGGCGCTGCCGCTTCGGCTTTGTACGGTTCCGATGCAACGTTCGGTGTAATTGTTATAACCACCAAAAATGGTAAAAGTGCGCATAAGGGTCTGGGTGTTGATGTAAACCTCTCCGCCAATATGGAAAATGTATCAATCACTCCCGATCTGCAAACTGAATATGGTCCCGGTTACGACCGCGCTACCAACAAATCATTATACGGTGCAGATGACGATGGTTGGATTACACAAACTGTAAACGGTCAAACCGTGTACAGACCTGCTTTTCGTGCCTACGGACAATTTGGTCCTAAAGTAGATGGTCGCCAGGTTTATTGGTGGGATGGTCAAATGAGGCCTTATACATCACAACCCAATAACTGGAAAAAGTTTTATCGTCAGGGAAGCAGCGAAATAGCCAATATCGCCATCAACAATTCATCTGAAAAAGGAAACTACCGTCTTTCGTTTACCCGTAATGATTATAAAGGTATACAGATTGGTGGTAAACAGGAGAAAAATACCTTCAACTTCAATTCTACTTATAAAGTTAATTCAAAAGTAAGTGTAGACCTGGTTGCCAGTTACGTGAATGAAAAAGTTCACAACAGACCACGCCAGATCTATTACGTTACCAATAACTATGGCGGCTTCTTCAGCCCCGTTGATTATATGGATGTTTACTTCCAGAAGTATCAAACTTCCAAAGGTTACAAATGGGTTGACTACAACTCTAACCTCGATGTTGATGAAAGATTGAAGTATAATATCCGCGCCAAAGACTTCCTCGACTTTTTGTGGAACCAGTTGGCAAACAGTTTCGATGAAACTACCAACCGTTTAATTGCATCTGCTACGCTGAACTATAATATAGTTAAAGGATTAAACTTCCGTGGCCGTTATGGTACTGACTACACCGGCTATTATGCCGAAGACAAAGAGCGCAGCCAACAGCCCATTTCATTTGGCGCTTCGGGCGTATATGGTACCAATACAAACCGCTTTGTATACAATTATGGCGATCTGTTATTATCATATGAGCATGGTATAACACAGGACCTGAATTTCACCGCTTCAGTTGGTTACCAGGCCCGCAGGCAGATGTATTCTTATAACAGCGCTTATACAAATGGCGGCCTGAATACAGAAAACTGGTTTAGCATCAGCGCCTCTAAAAACAACCCGACAGGTGCTGCCACCAGATCAGTTCTTGATAAAGACGGTTTATTTGGTATTTTGAACCTGAGCTATCACGACTTCCTTTTTATTGAAGGAACATTGAGAAGAGAACGCGCCTCTACTCTGGCTCCCGGCTACAATACCTTTTATTATCCCGGTGTAAGCGGCGCCTTTGAGCTGAGCAACGCTTTACAGTTACCGGCATTTGTTACTTACAGCAAGTTGAGAGCTGCTTATGGTGTGGTAGGAAACCCTCCTGACCCATACAAAGGTAACGTAGCTTATATATCTACTCCTCCCGGTAATGTAGAAGGAATACCCATTTTGTATCCCGCCACTTCAAACTTTGGTAACACACAACTGAAGAACGAACAAAAGAAAGAAATAGAGTTCGGATGGGAAAACAAATTCCTCAAAAATCGTTTAGGATTTGATATCACCTATTATAACGATAAGGTCGTTAATATGATCCTGCCTTTGTCAACCCCTGCCACCATTGGTTCTTCAAGTGTGGTAGTGAATGTAGGCGATATGCGCAACTATGGTGTGGAACTGAGCTTATACGGTACACCGGTTAAAACAAAAGATCTTTCATGGGATGCCAGATTGAACGTTGCATTTAACAGGAATAAAGTGGTAGCATTAATGCCCGGTCTGGAACAATTGCAACACTCAAATCTTGATAACGGCTCACTGCTGGTTATATCACAACCTGGAAAACAGGCCGGCGACATTATCGGCTATAAGAGAAGGGTAGATGACAAAGGTAATTACATCATCAATTCAGATGGTTACTACGACATCAATTTCGATCAGCAGAGTAAAATGGGTAACCTGCAGGCTAAAGCAACCGGTGGTTTGATCAACACGTTCAACTACAAAAACTTTAGCGTGAACTTCCTGATCGATTTCCGTTTTGGCGGACAGGTAATTTCACAGGCCCTGTTATATGGAACCGGCGCGGGTTTGTATAAGAATTCATTGTTTGGAAGAGATGCTGATCATGGTGGATTACCTTACTACACAGATAAGAACAGTGGTAAAAATGTTCAGGTGGCCGATAACGTAGGACAGGGTCCCAATGGTGAAAAAGTATTCCATGATGGTATGGTGCTTAAAGGTGTAACTGCCGATGGAAAAGCCAATGCTACTGTAATTGATGCACCCAGCTATTATGAGAACACCTTTACATGGGGTTCATGGCCCGGTTCAGGCTCAACTTCTACGTATGAAGCTGCTGTATTCAATAACGATTATATCAAATTGCGCGAAGTATCATTATCATATGCACTGCCTCGCAAAATAGCTTCGAAAATAAAAGCGCAGAATTTTGTCATTAGTGTGTATGGCAGAAACCTCTTTTACCTGCATAAAACATTACCATACCTCGATCCTGAAGAAGGCGTTGGTACCAACTGGCTTTCTTCCGGTACTACAAGTGGTCAGGGTAATGCCGCTACCCGTTCACTCGGTGGCAGTATCAGGGTTTCATTCTAAACACATCAGTTAAACATCGACAATTATGAAAAAACTTATTATATCAATCCCGCTTTTAATAATCCTTGCAGGCTCGCTGGTGACGGGTTGTAAAAAGTCGCAGATCGACAATGACTATTTCAATCCCGATAACGCGGTTAGTGCTTCAGTATCCAGCCTTTATTCAGGTTTGTTCTATAACGAAAAAGTAATGCCCCGTTACTGGAACCTGTATACGTTCTTAATACCGATGATGGGAACCTATAGTCAAACTGCAGGCTATACCAACAGCGGTAAAGTGTACGAACAGGCAGTAAACTACACAAAAGACAGATGGGATTATTTTTATACCACTACTATTGCCCGCTATCGTGAAATTCAGAAGTATTACGATAAGCTGTCTACCGATGCTGACAAGCAGGGTTACCAGATCTTTCTGGAAACTGCCCGCATATTTGTGTACGATCAAACAGCACAAATGGTAGATATGTGGGGAAGCATTCCTTTTTCAACTGCCGGTCAGTTGAATGCAACAAGTACTATCACGCCTCCATCTTACGACAATGCATCGGATATTTATAACAGTATTCTCACTGATCTGAAAAGAATTTCAGATTACCTGGCAACTGCTGCACCAGATGCGTTTTATCAGAACCAGTTTAATGCCTACGATTATGTAAACAAAGGTTCTATTACAAAATGGAGGAAATATTGTAATTCGCTGATTTTACGACTGGCCATGCGCATTTCATATCAAAATGAAACTGCAGCCAAAGCGATTATTCAGCCTATTTTAAGCAATTCAACTCAGTATCCTGTTATTTCAGCAGTAAGTGAAAGCATCACCATTCAGCCTTCAAGCACTACCAGTACGCTTACTGTAGTGAATGATATGCGTAGCGGCTTTGGCGTAAATCCTTTTGCGCCCGGTAAAATGGTTGATACTGTAATGGTGCCATCGTTGGATCCTCGGTTACCTGTTTATTTCACCGCTAATAAAAATGGCCAATATCATGGTGTACCGCTTACATGGAATTCAACCCGCGTGAGTGATTCTACCACGGCCAATTATTTTTCACGCTGGGATTCTACCACCTTTACTGAAAACAATCTTTTCCCCGGTATTATTATGGATGCTGCGGAAGTTAGCTTTCTGAAAGCAGAAGCATATGAAAGATGGGGTGGCGGTGATCCAAAAGCTGCATATGAAACCGGTATCAGACAGTCTATTCAGTTTTATGTAGGTATCAACAATAAGAGTGATTATTCAGGTGCGAAGGAAGCGATGCCTTCTGACCCAACCATAACAGCCTTCCTCGCTAATCCGCTGGTAGCCTATGGTACCAACAACCTGGAAAAAATTGCCACGCAGAAATGGATCGACTTCAATATCATGCAGGCAAACCAGGCATGGGCCGAATGGCGGAGAACGAAGTTGCCTAAGTTAACGTTCCCAACCGACCCGTCATCTGTATTATCACCTAATGTGCCTACGCGTTTACTTTATCCCTCAACGGAAAGTTCGCTGAATTCAGCCAACTATGCCGCTGTTAAATCGGGCGATAATGTAACCACAAAAGTGTTTTGGGATGTAAAGTAAGGTGCTTTTAAGGTGTTTTGAGTAAGGGAGGGCCAGTAATGGCCCTCTTTTTTTTGGTAGACGGTACATGTTTTTGCATTTTCGTTGAATGATCCAAATAATATTAATAACGTTGGTAGCTGCCTCGTTAACTATATCCGTTATTACCCTGGTCTTTGCCCGGAAGGCAACAGTGTCTAAAAACAGCAACGACTTCAATGAGATAAAATATAAAATTGAACATGTATTGTCAGAAGTAAAGCGGATTGAAGCTTCAGTAAAAACTGAAATGATCACCAACAGAAGAGAAACAGGCGATAATGCACAACGCATCCGGGAAGAGCTGGCTGTTTCGCTCAGGAACTTTGGAGAGCTGATCACGCAAACCATGGCCAACGCCAATACCACACAAAAAGATAATTTTTTCGCCTTGTTGAATAAACAAAGCGAACAGAACAGCAATACGTCTCTTAAGCTCGATCAGATGCGGGAAACCCTTGAAAGAAAAATTTCAGACATGCAATCGGGCAATGAACGCAAGCTCGATGAAATGCGCGCTACGGTAGATGAAAAACTACAAAAAACACTTGAAACCCGGTTAGGCGAATCGTTTAAACTCGTAAGCGAACGGCTGGAAGCTGTACATAAAGGCCTTGGCGATATGCAGCAACTGGCTACCGGCGTAGGCGATCTGAAAAGAGTTCTCACCAATGTAAAATCAAGAGGCGTGCTCGGCGAATACCAGCTTGAAAGTATCCTGGACCAAATCCTGACATTAGATCAATACGCGCGTAATGTAAAAACAAAAGAAGGATCAAATGCACTGGTTGAATTTGCGGTAAAATTACCGGGCAGGGAAGATAAAGAAAAAGCCGTGTGGCTGCCCATCGACTCAAAGTTTCCGAAAGAAGATTTTGAATCGCTGATGGACGCCTATGATCAGGCCATGCCCGAGTTGATCGAAGAATACCGCAAAAGCTTTGTAAAAGGTATTAAGAAATGCGCTTTTGACATCGGCAATAAATATATTGATCCCCCTAATACTACCGATTTCGCCATTTTGTTTTTACCCTTCGAAAGTTTGTATGCCGAAGTACTACGCACGCCCGGATTATTTGAATCTATACAAAGGGAATATAAAATTATCATAACCGGTCCTACCACTTTATCTGCGTTGCTTAACAGTCTGCAGATGGGCTTCAGAACACTGGCTATTGAAAAACGTTCAGGCGAAGTGTGGCAATTGCTGGGAGCCGTAAAAACTGAGTTTGGAAACTTTGGCGGTATTCTGGAAAAAACACAGAAGAAATTGCAGGAAGCGAGCAATGTAATAGAACAGGCGGGTGTTCGGTCAAGGGCTATTGAAAGAAAATTACGTACGGTACAGGAGCTGCCCAAAGATCAGGCGATAGCGCTGATTGGAGGTACGAATGCGGGTGATGCAAATACTACTGATGAAACAGAGGATGATGAAGATTAGTAAGCTTCGTTTCTTTCACCATAACTTGTCCCGACTTGTCGGGATAGGCACATAGGGCACATAGGAAGCCACATAGTTTGAATTGATTTCTATGTGAAATTCTATGTGCCCTATGTGCCTATGTGGTGCAAAAGATAATATTTATAACAGCGTAAGATTTTTGGCTTTATAAGCCTGCAACTCAGGATTATCGGGCGCCAGTTCGGTAATTAAATAATCAATCTCATTTACGTCGGCAATTTTCATTTGCATGATCGAATTGAGTTTTTCTGAAATAGTAAGCACCGCTACTTTTTCAGCTGCATTGATCATGGCTTTTTTAACCTGTATAGTTTCCCAGTCTGAGTCGGTTAACCCGCCATTGGAGTCAATGGCATTAATACCCAGTATACACAGATCGGCTTTTATATTGCTGAGATATTGAAATACTTCGCCGCTTACCGTCATCTGGCTATAGGTGGAGATTTGTCCGCCGATCATAATCGTTTTGATCATGGGTTTATCCAGCAGTTCAACGGCTGTAAGCACATTTACGGTTATAAAAGTAGCCCGTAGGGTAGAAGGTATTTTTTTAATAAATTCTCTGATGGTGGTACCGCCGCCAAGCAATACGATCATATCGTCTTTCAGCAGTTGCAGGGTTTTATCGGCAATGATCAGTTTATTTTGTTGCGAGTAGGTTTGCGATTCATGTCCATAATGATATGCAGCCGACATTACACCACCTTTAATACGGATTACCTGTCCTTCTTCGGCCAGCTCATTAACGTCGCGCCTGATTGTGTCTTCCGATACATCTATCAGTTTCACAAGATCAGTGAACATCAGCCTTGTGTGGATGTTCACCTGGCGGGTAATTAACTTCTTTCGTTCCTTTTTTTGCAAAGCAACGGGAGGTGGAGTATTTGGGTTACTGTTTGACATATACTATATACAACATGTTTGGTATGGGTTGCCTCTATGGCCCCGGGTTTAAACACCGGACTATTGGCAAAATTCAATATTTAGTGTGAAAAAAACGGTTTCCTTGCCCTCTCTTTTGATATTATTTTCCGGCAAAAGGTTGCAAAATCTTCAATCTCCCACCTTTAAATTTCCTGCATTCTTTGCAATAATACAACCTTTGCAAATATTTTGCAAGGGCACCCGAAAAAACTGCTTTAAATCATATTATTGTGTACGTGGAAATAATTTTTATTGATAATCAATTGATTATTTTATCTACTAAACTTCAGTACCGCTCTTTCTGTAAATGGTTGATCTGCGATCAATTGCAATAAATTTATATTTTGTCTGCAAAAAATTTGCAATTAATAAATTTTTGTTATTAAATTGAGGGCAGATTTTGCATCCTAACCATAACTCTTCTACTCAACACTAAATGCTTATGAAACGAGTCAAACTAATTGCTTCGGGCAGCGTACTGCTATGTTTCCATCTCTTATGCGCCCTAAATGTCTGGGCCCAATCTGCCACATTAAAAGGATCTCTTAAAAATGAAACCGACAAATCCCCCGTTCCCAATGCTACTCTTACCCTTGTTTCCAATAAAAGCGAGGTGACCACCACAACCGACCTTAAAGGGAATTTTGTCATGGCTATTCCTGCCGGCGCCGGTTCCGGCCTTTTGCAACTTACTATTTCTTCAGTGGGATATGAGAAAAAAATAATCACGCTTTCTGCCGATGACCTTCGCTCTCCCCTTAGCCTAACGCTTAAAGCGGGTGGAGGTGATCTCCTCGATAATGTAGTGGTAACCGCCCTGGGTATAAAAAAGGAAAGAAAATCGGTATCCTACGCCGTTAGTGAAGTGAAAGGAAGTGAATTTACCCAGGCCCGCGAAAATAATATTGCCAATGCACTTACCGGTAAGATTGCCGGTGTAAATGCGGCCGGTTTATCTACCGGTCCGGGTGGTTCAAGCCGCGTTACCATTCGTGGTAATGGTTCTATGATCGGTAATAACCAGCCTCTATATGTTATAAATGGTATGCCTCTGGATAATACCGTACCCGGCGGAGCTCCTACAGTAAACGGTATCACCACCAACATTGACAGGGGCGATGGCATTGCAGGCATTAACCCCGATGATATTGAATCTATTACTGTATTGAAGGGAGGTACAGCCGCTGCTTTGTACGGATCACGCGCCAGTAATGGAGTTATTTTAATTACTACCAAAAAAGGCCGCGCACAAAGAGGCATTGGTGTTGAATACAACTCAACGTATACCTTCGACAACGTTGCTGTTATTCCCGATTTTCAATACGACTATGGCCAGGGACTTGATGGTGTTATGCCTACAACGCTTACTGCCGCGCAGGCTTCCGGAAGAAAATCGTGGGGAGCCCCAATTGACGGTTCAACCAACTATATGGCTGTAGATGGAAAAACACACCCATATGTTGCCCAGAAAAAGAACTTTCAGAATTATTATCAAACAGGCACCACTTTTACCAATAGCATTGCATTTTCAGGCGGTACCGATGCGGTGAACTACCGGTTATCGGCTGCTAATCTGGACAGTAAAGGCATTCTTCCCGGAACTACCTATAAACGCAAAACGTTTAACGCAGCAATAAATGCAAAAGTAGGTACCAAAATAAATATCGAAGCAGTTGCCCAGTACAATCTTGAACAGGGGCACAACCGTACGGGTGCAGGCGATGCCCTCGGTAATCCTAACTGGACGCCACTTGAAATTGCCAATACGGCTGATGTACGTTGGTTGAAACCCGGTTACGATTCAGCAGGTAACGAAACAATATGGAACGATGCCGCCATTGCCACCAACGGATATTTTATTATCAATAAGTGGAAAGAAGATGATACCAAGAACCGTTTTATTGGGCTGGCCTCTGTTTCCTATGAACCCGTAAAAAACCTGGTATTTAAAGGAACCGTTAGCCGTGACAATTACAACTATAACTATGTAAATATTCTGCCTTCCGGTGATCTGTATACCCCGTTGGGTGAATATGCTGGTTTGAAATCTGATCTGTCTGAAACAAACGGTCTGGTAACTGCTACTTACAAAACCCGGTTTGCAGAAGATTTTGGTATCACTGCCATGGTAGGCGCTATGTCGCGCAAATGGCAGGATAATGAATTGAGATTATCGGGTAAACAATATATCGTTCCCTACTTCTATAGCTTTTCGAATCTGGCTTCTTCAACAACGCAGCCTTATACCGGCCGTTTAACAACCAACTCGGTATTCGGTTCGGCTGACCTCGATTACAAAAACATTTTCTTTTTAACGTTTACAGCACGCGAAGACTGGTTTAGTACTTTAAGTCCTAAAAGCAATCACATTCTTTATCCCAGTTTTGGCGGAAGCTTAATATTATCCGATGCCTTTAAAATGCCCAGCTGGATTGATCTTGCCAAAGTAAGAGCTTCATGGGCACAGGTAGGTGGTGGCGCCCCCGACCCCTATGCCATTAATTTAACATATAGTAATGTTCCCAGTTCAGGCCAGCCTTTGATGAATGTTACACAGGATGCGACTGGCCAGAATTTCATTTCAAACCCCAACCTTAAGCCCTATACCTCTACTACCTACGAAGGTGGCATTGAATTTCAAACACTGGCCAGCAGGCTGGGTATCGATCTTACGTATTACAATCGTCAAACAACAAACGATATCGTAACTACGCAGATCTCTACAACATCTGGTTACAATACTGTAGTGCTGAACGTGGGTGAATTAAGAAACAGAGGTGTTGAATTGTTGTTAACCGGCAAGCCTGTTCGTATGGCTAATTTTGGCTGGAACGTGAGCTATAACTTCGCCTACAACGAAAGTAAAGTAATTGATCTGGCGCCGGGATTATCAAATATCCAGATAGCCAGTGCAGTGAATGGATGGGCAACACTCAATCACATTCAGGGACAACCCTATGGTACTATTATGGGTACCCGTATGAAAAGGGATGCACAGGGCAATGTTATCTATAACAGAGCTAATCACCTGCCTGTAATGAGCGATCCTATGGCATTGGGTAACAGCGTAGCGCCTTACACGATGGGTCTTACCAACGAATTCAGATATAAGAATTTTTCTTTGAACATATTACTGGATGGAAAATTCGGCAACAAAATATTTTCCATTTTCGAACTGTATGCTACTCGTATGGGTAAGCTGAAAAGCACACTGCCTGGTCGTGACAAGGGACTTGAGTTAAAAGGTGTTGACCAGAGCGGTAATGCCTATGATACAACCATCACCCAGGCCGGTGGCGTACTGCGCAACTACTACGATAACTACAAAGTATATTCTGAACTGTTTTTACACGATGGCAGCTTTATTAAACTGCGTCAGGTTATTTTGTCATATAACATTCCTGTAAGTAAAATAAAGGTTGCAAAGATTCAGGGAGCCAGTGTTTCATTTGTTGCGCGTAATCTGTTCATACTGTACAGACAAACCAAAAACTTCGATCCTGAACAAAGCTTTACCAACAGTAATGCGCAGGGTTTTGAATCCATTGGTTTGCCACGCACCAAATCATATGGTTTAAACCTTACAGTTAAATTATAATACTTAAAACAGACAGAACAATATGAAAAATATAATCAAATATACAGGTGGTGTACTGGCTCTGGCGGGAATGATGTCACTACAATCGTGCGACAAGGATTTTGCCGACACCAATACCAATCCGGATGCTGTATCCACGCCAATTCCTCAGTATATCTTTACAAAAGCTCAGTATGATGGCATGGCCCGGCAGTTTATTTTTTTACAGGGCACCATGCAATACACCACCAGTTATAATGATGTGGCCGGCTTTGGTTCAAAATACAATGCAGCTCAAAACGGCCAGTCGTTTGCGGCTTTTGCCAATGCCTATCCCAATGAAATAAACGAATTGGGCATAGTCATTAAAGCTGTAAAAAATGATCCTTCAAAGATTAATCTGCTGGCCGAAGCCATGATATGGCGGGTATATTGTTTTAGCCGCCTCACTGACCTCTATGGAGATATACCTTATTTTCAGGCAGTACAGGGATACGATTCTGCTAATTATAAACCAGCTTACGATGCGCAAAAAGATATTTACGCCGATATGTTAAGTCAGCTCGATCTGGCAGCACAAAATTTGGACGCATCAAAAGCTACTTATGGCGCTGCCGACCTTATATACGGTGGAGCAACAGACAAATGGAAAAAGTTCGCTTATTCATTGATGCTGCGCTGCGCTATGCGTATGACAAAAGTAGATGCTGCCTCGGCTAAAACATGGGCTACTAAAGCTATTGCCGGTGGTGTTATTACTGCCGATGCAGATGTTGCAAAAATGAGTTACCTGTCTTCGGGCCAGGATATCAACAAAAATCCGATGGCTCTTAACCTGTGGAATAGCGATTATATTGCGCAGAATGGTAATACCAATACAGAAGGAGGAAAATATCAGGATGTATTTATAAACTATCTGAAAAATACCAACGATCCCCGTTTACCGGTTATTTCGGTAGTATGGAATGGCGGTGTACCCGATACCACCTCTTCTATTCAGAAAGGAATGCCTGCTACGCTTGCGAATGCCAAGCCGGCAAACTTTGTAACTTATTCTGAACCCAATCCAAAAACTGTGTTACAGCTCGGTTCACCCTTCCTGGTGTTTACAGCAGCTGAGTCGTATTTTCTGCTTACCGAAGCAGCTTTACGTGGCTGGTATACAGGAGCAACTGCCAGCACGTTGTATCAGAATGGTATTTCCGCTGCCATGCGGCAATGGAGCCTTATTGGAGGAGCAGCAGGAACTATTTCAACATCGGCTATCAATACATACGTGGCTAATAATCCATTGAATATAGCCGGTACTTTCGATCAGCAGATGAATCAGATCTATACGCAGTTTTGGGTGAGCCTTTTCCCCGATGCACAGGAAGTGTTTGCCAGTTTCCGCAGAACCGGTTATCCGGCGCTGACGCCTAACAATTATCCGGGCAATGCAACCGGCGGACAGTTCTTCAGAAGAATGGAGTACCCGATATCGGAAGCAACGTTGAATGCAGATTCTTATTCAGCTGCAGTGGCTCGTCAGGGAAGCAATGATTTCATGACCCATATCTGGTGGGATAAATAGCGTGATTGTAGATTGTCAAAAAAAATAAGCGGACCTGGTGATTGATAGCCGTCACTAAAAATCACCTCCCGCTTATTCTCAACATTGATCATTATAAAAATTTCATAATTCTCGTACACATTACAAGTAGGTTTTAAGTGTAACAGGAGGGCATGTCTATGCCCTCCGCTTTTAAACATTAATCCGAAAAAGTGACTGATGGCATGAATGGAATAAGGCGGTTGACTATTTTTGTCTGGCAATATCCCGATATGAAGTATATAAGGTTTGGTTACGCAGTCATGCTCATGTTGATATGGTCAGTTGCGGGTGGGCAGGTAAACAGTAATGCATTTTCCTCAATAATTCCACTACCTGTTGAATGCAGCCCTACGAAAGAAGTATTTAATATTAATGCCAGCACAAAAATTATTTGCAAAGACAGCGCATCATTCAAAACCGCTGAACTGCTAAACGATTATTTAGCATCTCAAACAGGAAAAAAATTAGCGATAGGGACCGGCGCTTCGACAGTAAATTTTATTGCTGTTGATGTTGACGCTGATTTGATACCACATGAAGAGGGATACCGGCTAACCATCACCAATAAATCTATACAGCTAACCGGTCACGATGCTGCCGGTGTTTTATATGGCATTCAAACATTAAGACAACTGGAGCAGATTGGAAAAAGCAGTATAAAAGTACCGGGTGGGGTTATTAACGATTATCCGCGTTTTGCTTACAGGGGCATGTCGCTGGATGTTGGCCGACATATGTTCCCGGTTTCTTTTATAAAGAAATATATCGACCTGCTTGCTCTATATAAATTCAATACGTTTCACTGGCACCTGACCGACGACCAGGGATGGCGTATCGAAATAAAAAAATATCCGCGATTGCAGTCAGTTGCGGCATGGCGTAAGGAAACGCTCATCGGTCATAAAAAAGAATTACCCCACCGTTTCGATGGTAAACGATACGGTGGTTATTATAGCCAGCAACAAATAAAAGAACTGGTACAGTATGCCGCCAGCCGGCATATTACCATTATCCCTGAAATAGAAATGCCAGGGCATGCGCTGGCAGCATTGGCTGCTTATCCTTCACTCGGCTGTACCGGCGGACCTTACAGTACTGCCACTTTCTGGGGTGTATTCGACGATGTATATTGCGCGGGCAACGACAGCACCTTTATTTTTTTGCAGAATGTGCTGGATGAAGTAATCGCCTTGTTCCCTTCGCAATACATACATATTGGTGGAGATGAATGCCCGAAAACAAAATGGAAACTTTGTCCCAAATGTCAGGAGCGGATAAAAGCATTGGGCTTGGCCGACGAACATGCATTACAGAGTTATTTTGTTCAACGGATAGAAAAATATGTAAACAGCAAGGGCAGAAGTATTATCGGATGGGATGAAATTCTGGAAGGCGGACTGGCGCCCAATGCTACCGTAATGAGCTGGCGTGGTGAGGATGGCGGAAAAGCTGCCGTAGCTCAGCATCACCGGGTGATTATGACACCCGAAAGCAATTGCTATTTTGATTATTATCAGTCATTATATCCCGAAGAACCATTGGCGGCAGGTGGCTATACGCCTTTACAAAAAGTGTATGCGTATGAGCCGCTTGCCGGCAATATGGATGCCGCAGTTACAACTTATCTTGCCGGTGTGGAAGGGCAGGCCTGGAGTGAATACTATACCGACACTACCAAAGCGGCGTATATGATCTTTCCCCGTGCCCTGGCACTGGCCGAACTGGCATGGACACCTGCTTCGCTTCGTAATTATGATTCATTTTTGCAGCGCCTACGGTTGCAAAAATACTTATTACAAAAAGCTGGTGTACATTATACTGATCGTTTTGATGAAATAACATGTGCGGCCATTGAAGAACAAAAGCAGGCTGTGCAGGTAACATTACAAAGCGCATTACCTAAATCAGCCATCAGGTATACAACGAATAATGATTTACCAACATCTAACAGTGCTTTATATACCGGACCTGTAACAATTTCAAAAACAGAAACGTTAAAAGCTTTTCTTTTTGATAATCAAAACCAACGTACTGGTCGTTTGTTTCAACAGTACGTTCGTATACATAAAGCTGTTGGCATGCAGGTAAATTTGAAGAATAAACCGGTCGACAGATTTAACCCGGGCGCCGCAGCATTGGTAAATGGTATTTATGGCAGTAACCGGTATAATGATAATCAATGGCTGGGTTTTAGCGGCAACGACATGGAAGCCGTTATTGATTTGGGAACTGCGCAAAGTATACAACGGTTGGGGTTGCATATATTAAATTATCACTGGCAGCGTATGTGGGCGCCTGAAGAAGTGGTGTTTGCTGCGTCAACCGATGGAGAGCATTTTACAGATCTGTACCGGCAAAGTGATTTTCCTGTAAATGGCATCAATACGCTGGATGCAACCATTAAACCGGTACAGGCCCGATATATAAAAGTAACTGCCAGAAACAAAGGTGTTATACCTGCCGGTGAATATGGCGCTGGTGGTAATGCATTGTTGTTGGTAGATGAAATAATGGTGGATTAATTGCTTCACCACATAGGATCATAGGGCACATAAGAAATCACATAGTTTTTGCATCGATATCTATGTGAAATTCTATGTTTCCTATGTGTCTATGTGGTGCAAAAAAGCAAGTGAAAAATTGAATATTATAAAATGTCTATAGCAATAGTATTAATCTGTATTGTTATACTGATCCTGCTGATCACGTGGGGTAAGCTGAATGCATTTCTGGCTTTTCTGCTGGTATCGGTGCTGGCTGGCATATTATTAAAATTACCGGCAGATAAAATTATGTCGTCTGTTCAGCATGGCATTGGCGATACATTGGGCTCGCTGGTAAGCATCATTTGCCTGGGCGCCATGCTGGGTAAGCTGGTAGCAGAAAGTGGTGCGGCAGAAACGATTGCTTCTTCATTAATGAAAGTATTTGGCGTTCGTTACCTGCAATGGGCACTGATGGTCACAGGATTTATTATTGGTATTCCCTTGTTTTATGGAGTAGGATTTGTGTTGATGGTACCCTTGATCTTTTCAGTAGTATACAGGTATAACCTGCCGGCCGTTTATATTGGATTGCCTATGCTGGCTGCCTTATCGGTAACACATGGCTTTTTACCGCCGCATCCTTCACCCACGGCTCTGGTGATGCAGTTCAATGCAAATATGGGCGTTACTCTATTGTACGGACTGATCATTGCTATTCCTGCCATTATCATTGCCGGCCCCTTGTTTTCAAGGATTATAAAGAATATACCTGCTGAACCGCTGGAAATGTTCAGACCGCAAACGGATAAAGAAAAGAAACTACCAGGTGTTGCCAATAGTTTCATTACCTCATTATTACCCGTATTGCTGATCACGGTTACTACTGTGTTGAATTATTTTTTAAGTGATGATAAGTCACTAAAACCTGTTCTTACATTGATCAGTGAACCCGGTTTAATAATGCTGGTATCGGTTTTAATAGCAGCTTTTACCCTGGGCGTTAAATGCGGCAGACCCATGAAGGCTGTTATGGGCATTTATGGAGATTCTGTAAAAGATGTAGGTATGATCCTGCTGATCATTGCCGGCTCGGGCGCCCTGAAACAGATATTGACCGATAGCGGCGTAAGCAACCAGATTGCTGCTGCATTACAAACATGGCCTGTTCATCCACTGGTACTGGGATGGTGTATGGCCGGCATTATACGTATATGTGTAGGATCGGCTACCGTAGCCGGATTAACCACTGCGGGCATTATTGCTCCGCTGCTGGCAAGATCATCTGTTAATCCTAATTTAATGGTGTTATCGGTAGGAGCTGGCAGCCTGCTGTTTTCGCATGTGAACGATGCAGGATTCTGGATGTTTAAAGAATATTTCAACCTGAGCATAAAGAACACTATAAAAACCTGGTCGGCCATGGAAACTATTGTGGCCCTCACAGGATTAATAGGAGTGATGCTCCTGAATCAGTTTGTGTAACCCAACCAAAAATAAATATCAAACAATAGATCACATGAACGCTGAAGAAAGATTCAACAAACTGGGTTTGAGTTTACCTCCTGCTCCCACGCCATTGGGAGTATACAAACCTTATCTTATTGATGGGAAATATCTTTATTTATCTGGTCACGGACCAGTACGTGATGACAAAACGCTTATAATCGGCCGCATTGGGAAAGAGCTGAATATTGAAGAAGGAAAGCTGGCTGCACGGCAGGTAGGCCTTACTATGATCAGCACCATTCGCACACATGTAGGCCACCTCGACAAAATAAAACGTGTAATAAAAGTATTGGGTATGGTGAATTGTACGCCTGATTTTGAAAGGCATCCATATGTTATCAATGGCTGCAGTGAATTATTTGCAGAAATATGGGGAGAAGAAAACGGTATTGGCGTACGCAGTGCTGTAGGTTTTGGTTCATTACCCGATAACATTCCTGTTGAAATAGAAGCGATTTTTGAATTGTTTTAGAGCAGTCGGGAATCGGCAGTCGGCAGTCGGCAATAAATGCTTTATAGTTTTACTATTGCCGATTCACGATTGCCGATTGCCGTTTTTTGGTTATTATTGTTAAAACCACTTAATGATGATTGCATCGTCAAACCTGCTTGTAAAATTAACTGCATTTGGTGAGTTTTTAATGCGGCTGCACAGCGCCGGGTCGCAGCGTTTTTTACAAACCGATGAATACACCGTATATTATGCGGGCGCTGAGGCCAATGTATGTGTATTGCTTTCCCGGCTGGGTATAGGCACCCGTTACATTACCCGTGTTCCGGCCCATGATATTGCAATGGCAGGTATACAACAATTGCAAAGTCATGGCGTAGCCACTGATCATGTTTTGTATGGTGGTGAAAAACTTGGCTTATATTTTACTGAGCCGGGAAATCATATCCGACCTACCCGCGTCATATACGACAGGGTCGGTTCTTCTTATGCTGAACTGAAACCGGGTATGATCGATTGGAAAAAAGTATTACAGGGGAGCAGTTATTTTCACTGGTCGGGTATTGCTGCTGCTGTATCGCAGTCAGCGGCAGATGTATGTGCCGAAGCATTAACAGCCGCAAAGGAAAACGGATTGATCATTTCATCTGATTTTAACTACCGCGCTACCTTATGGAAATACGGCAAAAAAGCTTCGGAGATTATGCCCGGTCTGTTGCAACATAGTGAAACAGTAGTAGCCGATCTCGATTCGGCAGCTGTATATTATGGTATAACAACCGATGAAAGTGCCCCCATGGAGGAAAGGTTTAAACAATGCAGCGAAGCATTACAGCAGCATCTGCCATATTTAAAAACCCTGGGCATGAGCTTTAGAAAAACAGTAGGTCTGGAACATTTGTACACCGGCTCCCTGCTGTATAATGGCAAATATTATACTTCTGCCGGTTACCGCCTGCCGTATATTACTGATCAAATAGGAAGCGGCGATGCATTCAGCGCCGGTATATTATATGGATTGATGAATGAATACGAACCCCAGCAAATAGTTGAATTTGCTACCGCCTGCGGCGCTTTAAAGCAAAGCATCAATGGTGACTGGGCCATTCTTAATAAAACAGAAATAGAACAGTTTATTCAGTCAGGTTTATCTGGAAGAATAATCCGCTAGTAAAGAAATACCATGTTTACAATAGACGCACATCTTGATTTGAGCATGAATGCCATGGAATGGAACCGTGACTTACGGCAATCTGTAATGGCCATTCGTAAAAGCGAAGAAGGATTAACTGATAAACCCGACCGTGCAAAAGGAACTGTAGCCCTGCCTGAATTGCGACAGGGTAATATAGGGTTGGTGGTAGCTACACAAATTGCCCGTTATGTTGGTCCCGGTAATCCTTTGCCCGGCTGGCATTCACCTGAACAGGCATGGGCGCAAACACAAGCGCAGCTTGCCTGGTACAAAGCTATGGAGGCAGATGACGAAATGGTGATGATAAAAAATAAAGCCGATCTTGAAAATCACCTTGCTTTATGGTTAAGTGACAAGCCTAATAATTCCAAACCCGTTGGATATATTCTAAGTCTGGAAGGCGCTGATTCGCTCGTTACGCTGAAACATCTGGAAATCGCTTATGGTTATGGATTGCGTGCTGTTGGTCCTGCTCATTATGGTCCTGGTCGTTATGCCAATGGTACTGATGCAACAGGCCGGCTCAACGATTATGGTAAAACGCTGCTGAAAGAAATGGAGCGTTTGAACATTATTCTTGATGCTACTCATTTATGCGATGATGCTTTCTGGGATGCCATGGATTTGTTCAAGGGGCCAGTATGGGCCAGTCATAATAATTGCCGTGCACTGGTTAATCATAATCGTCAGTTCAGTGATGATATGATCAAAGTGCTGATTGAAAGAGAAGCTGTTATCGGTGGTGCGCTCGATGCATGGATGATGGTGCCGGGCTGGGTACGTCAGCAATCAACACCCGAAGCTATGCAATGCAACCTCGAAAAAATGATCGATCACATGGATCATATCTGTCAGATTGCAGGCAATGCACTTCATATAGGTATTGGTACCGATCTCGATGGCGCCTTCGGTAAAGAGCAATGTCCATACGATCTTGAAACCATTGCCGATCTGCAAAATATTCCCACCTTGTTATCCAAACGCGGATATTCTTCTGAGGACATTGAAGACGTTATGTATGGAAATTGGTTGAGGTTTTTGAGGAGGGTGTGGTAGCGACTGTAGAAAGATGTGATCAGAAAGCTAGCACAGAAGTTTAAGCTATCGCAGGAGGCATTTGAGGGTCCATATAAGTTGGAATAAAAAGTTCAGATGTCCCATAATGTTAGCCGTTAATAACTATTTTCAAACTTCGCTTAGTACCAAAGGATAAAAATGTTGTTTATAGTAAATAGACAATATTTTTGTGATGAAATATGATCCGTATACCAGCCTTAAGATTACAGAGGATTTTAGCGAAATTGATTTCATGAGTGAAGGGAAAAAAGGACTGATACCTAAAGAAAGAACAAGGCTCTATAGAATGGCTATAGGTCTGAATTTCGAGGAGCTTTCCGCAAAATTTGATATATATGTATATGGACAAAATGGAATAGTTCCATTTTCTAAAAACATGGAAATCAATGCGTTTCTGATTAAAAGAAAAATTTTATAAATTTGACGTATGAAGAAAGTATATAAATTCAAAAGTTCATTTTCCAAACAAATAGTGACCTTTACAGTAGATGAGGAGTTAACCAAACAGTCACAGGGTAAAGTATTTTTTCCCAAAAAACTGGAAGAGATGAATAAGTTATTGCGGGAATTAAAAACTCCTTTACCTCGTTAAATTTATACTCGCTCGTCCAGCGCATGCTCTAGCGTGCGCTATGCCTACAATCACCCCTTCACCACCTTATACACCCTATACCTCTTACCCACCTTAACCGCCACCAGATACACACCTTCCGGATAACCACTAAGATCAAATTCTTCAAAATACTTTCCCGGCATTTTTTCGCCATGCACGGTTTGCAATTGCTGCCCCAATAAATTGTACATGTTTATTTCAACAGAAGAAATCGTATCAACAACATAAGCCAGCTTGAAAATTCCTTTGGTAGGATTGGGAAATACAACGTTTTGTTCGCTCAGCGTTTGCATACGAACGGCCGATGCAAAAGGAAGCGCTCCTGTGCCCGATCCCTGAAAATGAATTTTATTCACTGAATTTTTTACTCCGGCATCAGTGCCGGTAATATAAAAATCATCGATATCAATTTCGGTATTCGACCATCCATCTTTACTTAGGAAAATAGGATAGTTTATATGCATGTTGTCCCAACTGTTGGATGTAGCAACTGTAAATACACAATCGCTCCAGTGCACAAGATCAGATGAAAAGCGAAGCCCTACTTTTACTTTGTTCCTGTCGGCAATATCAATGTATTCTTCTACCCCAATAAAATAATTTGTGTTGCGAACTTTGGCTACACTAAAGCGGATCTCCTGCAATACCTTTTTATAATCGTTCATAATATCGGTGGCTTTGGCCCCTTTCACAGCTACATAATTCAACATACTTTCTTTAGTAAAGCCTTCCGGCAATGACCGCTTCCATGATTCCAAACCATCACGCCCTTTATAATATACCTGAAAACTATAAGGATTCAATGCTTCGCTAACGGGAGCTCTTGCTACTTTTATTCCTTCGCTACAGCCTTCTTCATCGGGTATGTTGTTGCCAAAAGCGCCGCCTTCCACATAAAATACATACACATAACCATTGAAAACAATCGAAGAAGGATGACGCAATCCACTGGTACATTTAACGCCCTGTTTGGTGATATAACCGGTTGCCGGCCATACGATCGGTCCAAGTTCATGCTCAAAAAACTGCTGACCCCAGTTCGTGATTTTATTATTGGGCTCCCACGCTGCGCTGATGATGCCGTTATAGGCATTCCATCCTTCCTGGTATGGACTGCCGCCCGACCATGAATTATGGTCTGCCGGATTGATAGGAGCATTGGACTGAATAGTATTGGGATATCTTTTGGCTTTGGGATCTTTAATATTACCTGACACCAGGTTTTTATTTTCGCCATGCAAAAAGCCCAGTGAAACGAGGCCTTCAGCAGGGTGATCGATCAATGCAGCACTGTATATCGCATGATAGGTACGCTTCCAGTTATCGATCAAACGGGCGGAGTCATAGTACGAACTATGAATATAACTTTTCGACACATTATACGGACCAACACCTTCCTTCTTAAAATTAATCGTGCGGTTAACTGTAAGTGGCGTACGGGACGACCATATATAGGTATCGCTTCCATCAACAAATAAATACGACTTCCAGCCGCCGGGAATGATCCAGGGTGGTACTTCTGTTTTTGCTTTTGCCTTATTTCGAGGCTTATTGGCTTTAAATGAAACCGATGTAGGGCCACTGATCATGTAGGTATTGAAATCAGGGAGCTGGGCAAGCAAAGCGTCACAAAAAAACAGTGCTACGAAAAACAGGGTTAACCGTTTCACACAAAAGGTTTGGGTTGTTTTAATAAGCGGGGAAGGTTGAAAGGAAAGATGAGTCTGATTAGTAAATCAATAATACTAATTTATTCCTTAAGAAGCGGTATTGTGAGAAAATAATAGACAACATGCCTGTGTTACGCACAGTACTGCATCAACAAACAACGATAATGAATCAGTCAACACAGGCACGTGTGAACAAAAAAAGACAATGAGTCGACTAAATACAAATCTGCATCTGCAAACAAAGGCAATGACACTATCAGATATGGATTGTTTGTTTGTTGCAACGCCAAAAGATATGCCTGCAAGGATGGCAGCTCTGTTGAAATGGGCTTGGCCTTATATTAAATCATTATTTGCTATCGATTATGGCATTGTTTAAACATTGTAACTATCAAAAGACAATTGCTTAAACAGATGGGAAGCGTATATATAAAAAAACTTTCTTTTAAACTTTAAATAAGCAGCCCATTCATAATAAAAGTTCATTGACTTATCGGGCTAAAATAATATGTTGGGTAATTCTGAAATTAATAACTGATTATTTATAAGAGTGTTGTATAGATTTTTTAAGTGACTACCCTTTTTAAGGAAAGAATTATGAACAATAGGCATAAAAATAGCATGCAAGCAAGGTGATTGTGTAATTGAAGTTGAGGATATGGAGAAAATTCCTTCACTTGATTTCTATACAATAAACATCATTACCCTTCCCTCCACCAGGGCATCGTGAAAGCCTTGAATGCCGGGCTTAAATGCCTTCAGCAAAAAAGGATTTGAATTTGTAGCCCCGTTTACATTGCGGTGATATTATAAAAACGCATTTTAAAAAAATGCATTTCAAAAATGTTTTTATACACCCCAACGGTAATGTGGAAAGCATCCGTAACTGAAAGGGCAGGTATTTTTATCCTGAACAATTTTCACCTGCCGAGGCTAAGGCCAGATTATTTTTCACTTAAATAACCACCATGAACAAATTATACTGTACTGAATTTTATTGATTTCATTGAACATTTATGAAGATAGTACATGTAGTGGAACCTTTTGCTTCCGGTATAGCGGCGTTTGTTCAGTCGATAGTGCAAAACCTGCGTGACGATTTTCATATCATCATACATGGTGAAAGAGAATATGTGATGCAGTCGGCAGAAATAAAGAAATATTTTCCGGAAGAAAACGTACAGTTTATAAGATGGCAGTCGGCGCAGCGCAGTATCAGTCCGGTAAAAGATATGGCAGCCCTTGTAGAGCTTTGCCGGTTACTTAAAAAACTGAAAGAGCATAAAATGATCGATGCTGTTCATCTGCATTCATCAAAAAGTGGTTTCCTGGGCCGGCTGGCCTGCAGGCTGATGAACATTTCAAATGTAATTTATACACCAAATGGCGCCCCCTTTCTGGTGAGTAACCTGAAAGCTATTAATCTTTTTTACAAACTGTTCGAAAAACTGGGGTCGGCATTTGGCGGAAAAGTAGTTTGCTGCTCACATTCTGAAATGGAAGCCTACCGTAAGCTTGGCATCAAGGCAGTTAATATCAATAATGGAATTGAGGTGAAAGCTCCCGGTCCTTCACCTGTAATTCCTGCCAGATCAAAAAAGTTCCGCATTTTAACATGTGCCCGTATTGTACATCAGAAAAATCCAGCTCTTTTTAATTCAATAGCTTCTTACTTTAAAGATTTTGACCAGTTTGAATTTGTATGGGTAGGCGACGGCGAAGAACGACGCCGGTTAACATCTCCCAATATCATTGTCACTGGCTGGCTTGCTCCTCCCGAAGCACTGGAGCTTATTACCAGCTCTAACTTGTACTTGTCTACGTCCCAATACGAAGGGTTATCATTTTCCGTATTGGAAGCGCTTGCCTTAAAGAAAACTGTTTTATTAAAAGATTGCATTGGAAACAGGGATATAGTAAAGAGAGGGTTAAATGGAGACTTGTTTAAAAATGAACAGGAAGCCGTTATAAAGATCTTTCAATACTATAATAATCCGGATATGCTGCACGTGATGGGCGAATATTCAATGTGGCTATGCAATGAAGAATTTAATGTTAATGCTACCTGTTCGCTATACCGCAGTTTGTATCAGCGGGTGTAAATTTTAATTAAAGGGTTTTTTAAACAAATTAATTATGGATGTTACTATAAACGGTTTAAAAGAACGCAACGAGCCTGGAAAAAATGGAACTAACGGTTATGCCATAACCGATTTACAATACAGGCAAATCAGCCAAAGATTGGAGCAGATCCACGATTATCTTGAACAGGAAATTGAAGACAAACAAAAGACCATCGAAGAACAACGGAGTGAAATTGAAAGATTAAAAAACGAGATCAGCCAACGAACCAGCGCCCTGGCAAACCTGCAGGAACAACTGGAATATCGCAACCAAAGCACTGAAGGACACCGGCAGCTTATTAATAAATTGCTGAACGATATTTCCCATTATCAGAATGATATCGACTGGTACAAAAGGACCTACGAAAGAAGAAGCATCTGGGGCGTATTGAAGGAAAAACTTACGCGGAAGAAGTAATTGTGTTGATAAGTTGATAGGTTAACAAGTTGAAACGTTGATAAGACACTTGTTGACCTATCAACTTATTAACATTTCAACTCTAAACTTCTACCAAAATAAAAACAGTGAGAAAACCAGCGCTATTGTTGTAAGCAGTTTTTTTAATGACTTGATGGATTGATACAACAGGTTGCGGGCTGCCTGGTAATTGATATTCATAATTTCACTCACCTCATCATAACTCAGCTCCTGGTAAAATTTCAGGTATATAATTTCCTTTTGACGGTTCGACAATTGCTCCAGCGCCTTCAATACCCGGGCTGTTTTTTCAGCATCCTGCTCCCGGCCCACCAGAAAATTTTCGTGACTTAATTCGAAAAGGGATTCAGCATAGTTTTCATTAAACGAGCTGGCGGTTCGTTTTTGATGCGCCCGGAACAGTTTATATTTCAGCGATTTGAAAAGATAGGCTTTTACTGACTGAACCTGGGTTTGACTTTTATTTTGCCACAGTTCAGTAAACAGTTCCTGGATGCAATCTTCCAGTAAATCGTTATTGCTGGTAAGCTTGCTACCATATTGTATCAGCGGTTCGTAATAGCGACGAAACAGCAATGCAAATGATTCGTGATCACCCTTTTGATAGGCCTCCCACAACGCAATATCATGTTGGTTGGATATCAATGTATTATAAAGCTAAGCTAGTTTTGTGAGTGTTAACTGAAACAGATGTGAATTTAGCATATGTTTTATTTGAAATTCATAAAAACAAAAAAAATTGATTACAAAAAATGATTTAGCCGCACTAAATTTAGAAGTGAAACCTACTTTATGGATTTACCGATCAATACTGTTGAAGAACTTTTAACAGATGAAAGTTTTTTGGCATGGTACTTTAAAACAGATACAGAGGCGGTTGAAAAGTGGAACAATCGTATAGCCCATGATACCGCATTACGGAAGCTGACCGATGAAGCAGCCGGACTATTAAAGACCATTAACATTAAAGAGCAATCTGTTGATGCTCAGCGTTTAAAAAACGCAGAACAGAAATTAATGGAAGCCACAGCATCTGCTAACCATAGCAGGGCTGCAGCGAAAATAGTTTCTATGCAGCCCCGAAAGATAAATATCAAATGGTGGGCTGCGGCTGCAATAATTTTACTATCTTCATTAGGCATTTGGCAATATGTACGCATTACCAATACACTTGCCGTTCAAACCGCCTATGGAGAGGTAAGAAATGTAACTCTACCCGATGGATCTCAGGTAATGCTTAACGCTAACACTACCATTAATTACAAGAACTGGAAACAAAATTCCGATCGTGAAGTCTGGATCAGAGGTGAAGCATTTTTCCATGTGAAAAAAACAATTCAGAAGAACCGGTTTATCGTTCATACCGGGGATTTTGATGTTATTGTTACCGGCACTCAGTTTAATGTAAACAACCGGCATCATGAAAGCACCGTATTATTAAAAGAAGGAAGCGTTACGGTTCATAGCGAATTGAAGGATATGCAAATGAAACCGGGCGATTATGTAGAATATAATAATACAGGTCTTCAAAAGAAGGATGTTAACAGCGCACCGCTACTCGCATGGATGGATCGCAGGTTTATATTCGAAAACACTCCTATGAAAGAGGTAGCTTCATTAGTATCAGAAATATATGGTATTAAAGTTACCCTGGCCGATGAAGCAACTGCATCTTCAACCATCTCTGGTATTATGCCCAATGATAATCTGGATGTTTTTTTACAAGCACTTGAAGCCTTATCTGAATATGATGTACTAAAGACTGACAAAGAGATTCAGATCAGAAAAAAATAAGCGAAACGGCAGGTTTGCTTTTTAAAATCTGCATATGTGGAAAAAAGGCTCGGAAAGTTTTTTTCGGGGGTGTTTTTTCGCGGTTGCTTTGCTAATAATAACCCATGCCAATGGTCAGGAAGCTCTTTCCTTTAACCGGAAAAAGGCTCCGCGAACGCCCCTGCATACAGTCACTACAACCCCGGCTGCGGATACTCCTGCTGCCCGAAAGCCTCTGTTTGTCATTCTAAAACAACTCAATCAATCCAAAGGCATTTACTTTCTTTTCTCCAACAAAGCATTTGGCGAACAAATGGTAACACCGGTGCCAGATAAAAACAGGCCCATTGAACAGATCCTCGACAATCTGCTTCAATTCACCGGTTTGAAATACAAAAAAATAACCGATAAAGCCTTCGTGATCGTTGCAGCAGGCCCGCCTGAAAATTCACCTCCTCCCAGGCCTCCTATCGAAGAGAATAAAACATCCAACGACAAAAATGTACACCTCGTAAAAGGAAAGATCACCGGCACCGAAGGAAGACCATTGCCCAACGTAACTGTATTGGTAAAAGGCACCGGTCGCGGTACCTCCACCAATATGAATGGCGATTTTGAAATATTGGGCTCCAACGGAGACTTGCTGGTATTGTCAAGCGTTGGATTTGACAAAAAAGAAATACCTGTTAATGGCGGAGGCGCCATTATATACATCGAAACGCAACTGAATGAAGCGCAGAGTGTGATGAACGAAGTAGTGGTTACCGCCCTCGGCGTAAACAGATATTCACGGTCACTCGGTTATTCGTTAAGCAAGGTTTCGTCAGAAGAAATTACTTCATCGGGTAATACCAATTTTGCATCTGTTTTATATGGCCGTTCACCGGGTGTATTGGTGAATACCGCACCGGGTGGCGCTACCAGCGCCGTTGAGGTTCAGATTCGCGGCGTAAACTCGCTTAACTTTAATGCACAACCTTTGTATGTGGTAGACGGCATCGTGATCCGCAATACAAACGAAAAAGGCATTACCGGTATAAATAATGGCGGCTATTGGGTCGATAGCCGTATTCGTGGCAATGGCATACTGGATATTAATCCGGCTGATATAGACAACCTTACCATTCTTAAAGGCGCCAGCGCAACTGCCCTGTATGGTTCCGAAGCAGCTGCAGGAGTAGTAGTGATCACCACAAAAAAAGGCGCGCCAAGAAAGCATTTGGGTGTGTCTGTAAATTATACCAATACCATTGAGGAGGCTGCCTTTTTACCAAAGTATCAGAATGAATACGGACCAGGTTTAGACAGAGCCACCAACCTGTCGGAAGGAGCAACAGAAGACGGATGGATACGCGTTGACTCCAACCAGATGCGGCCTAACTTTACAGCATGGGCGCAGTTCGGGCCTAAATTCGATGGCCGAATGGTTCCCTGGTGGGATGGAGAAATGCGCCCATACGAGGCACATAAAAATAATTACAGACAACTATACCGTACCGGTTTTAACTCCATTGCAAACGTAGCTGTTTCGAATCAAACCGATAAAGCATCTTATCGCTTATCGTATACCCGTAATGATTATAAAGGAATACAACTGGGCGGTGATCTGCAACGGAACACCCTTCACCTCAACAGTAATTTTAAGATCAGCGATAAACTGAATGTTGATGTAGTAGCCAATTATGTAGATAGTAAAGTGCACAACCGGCCCTTTCAGTTGGCCAGGATCATTGCCTCTTACTCTGGGTTTATGAGCCGTGCCGACGATATGTCGGTAATACTGAATAAATACCAAACCAGCGACGGATACAAATGGGTTCCTTTTAATGAATCACAACGCAATCCGGCAGAAGCCATGCGTTACAATGTACAAACAGAAGTATTTGATTTTTTATGGAACCAGCTGCGCAACAGTGAAGATGAATACCAGGACCGCTTCCTGAACAGTGTAACCCTCAATTACGACCTGAATAAAAATCTGAAATTCAGGGTGCGGCTGGGAAATGATTTTACCAGTCTGAAAACCGAAACCCGCAATTACAGTGAATACCCTGTTGCCTTCAATGGCAATACCAGCACCGGTCAATATAAACTGGCCAATGGCCGCTATTCTATTTTATATGGTGATGGATTGGTTACCTGGTCAAAAAAATTAAACACCAACTGGCATGTTTCGGCGACCGGTGGTTTTCAGTCACGCAAAGAACAATACACCGATCAGTCGTCATCTACCACCGATGGATTCCTGAAAGAAAACTGGTTCAGCCTTCAGAACTCCTTCCATCCTATAACTACTACACTTGACAGAAGCGCGCTGCTTAAATATGCTTTTCTGGGCTTCTTTAATGTATCGTATAGAAATTATTTATTTCTTGAAGGAACGCTTCGCGAAGAATATTCATCAACGCTGCCACCGGGAAGAAACAGATATCTCTATCCTTCGGCCAATGCCGGTTTTGTGTTCAGTGATGTGTTGGATCTGCCTTCATGGGTTAGTTTCGGAAAACTGCGCGCATCTTTTGGTATTGTAGGAAATGCGCCTCCGCCATATGCTTCTGCTGTTACTTATTCGCAAACAACCCTGTCAACTATTAATGGTCCGGTAGCCGCATTAAGCGCGCAAATGAATGCCGGTAATAATGATATCAGACCGGAAAATAAATATGAACAGGAGCTGGGGCTCGAAACAATGTTATTTAAAAACAGACTCGGTTTTGATATTACGGCATACAGCAGCCGCACTGTTGACCAGATCATACAATTAAGTATACCGTCAAGCTCGGGCGCCATGTCGAAGCTGGTAAATGCCGGCGAATTACAGAACACAGGGCTGGAGGCAGGCATAAACGCAATTCCATATGTAAACAAAAAAATTAAGTGGACCACCCGCCTCAACATGTCAACGGCCCGTTCGAAAGTACGCAAGCTGGCGCCAGGTGTAAACAGGATAGTATTTTACGAAGCAGAACAAAGCGCTATCAGAATTGTGGCCGATGAAGGCGAAACGGTTGGTAATGTGTATGTATATCCACGGCTTACCGATGAATCGGGGCATTATGTAATTGGTGAAAATGGTTTATATATTATTGATAACACCCGTTATAAGAAAGTAGGCAATGTAATGCCAAAAGTAACCGGCGGCTGGTTCAATACCATTAACTGGAAAAAGTTTTCGTTCGATTGCGCCATCGACTACCGGTTTGGAGGTAAGCTCGTATCGCCTCCTTTAAAATATAATACCGGCGCCGGTATGTACAAGAGCACACTGCAATACCGGGATGAAGCACATGGCGGATTACCGTATTATATCAATAAAAGTACAAACGAAAAAGTACTACTGCCCGCCCATCAGTCGGCTGCACCCGATGGTGGCGAAGTTTATCACGACGGAGTGATCTTACCCGGTGTTACAGTAAACGGCAAAGAGAATACGCAGATCATTGATGCCGCTTATTATTATACGAATACATTTTACTGGGGCGCCTCGGCGGTAAATGAAAGCGCCGTAGTTGATAACAGCTATATCAAATTACGTGAAGTATCTCTGGGGTACGAGCTTCCGGCAAAAGTGACCAACAAACTGCATTTCAATAGCATTCGTGTTTCGCTGATAGGAAGAAATCTGTTGTATTTCTGGCGTACGTTAAAGAATCTTGATCCCGAAGCAACCATTGGTTCCAACTGGATCAGGCAAAATGTTGATGAAGGTTCAATGGCCGCAACAAGAAGTTTTGGATTTTCTGTTAACATGGATTTTTGATGATGTATAACAACATGAACAAGCTGTCTGTATATATACTGTCTATTGTAGTACTGCTATCGGTTTGTACAAGCAGTTGCCAGAAGAAACTGGCCGATCTGTACTATGATCCCGATCAAACCGTTCAGCCCTCTATTGAACAGATGTTTACTGAAATGCTCAGCAACGACCGGGTGCGTCCATCGTATTGGGATATTCGCACATTTGTAGTTATGCACACAGGCATTTATACGCAAAGCGTGGGTTATCTTAATAACAGCATCGAATACCAGCAAAATGCAGGATACACACAAGACCGGTGGGACGATTTTTACCGCCCCGGCAATATTGATGGCCACGGTGGCATTATGGCGCACTACCGGTTGATAGAACAATTATATTCATCTATAAAAGACGATAAAACAAAAGCAACCGAAGAAGTATTTTTAATGGCCGCCAAAGTGGTCATGCTCGATCAGGCTTCACAAATAGTTGATATGTGGGGCGATATTCCCTTCAGCGAAGCAGGCAGTGTAAATACAACAGGCGATATTGTATCAGCTAAATTTGACAATGCAGCAGATGTTTATAACAGTATACTCGACGGATTAAAAACTGCATCAACTTATTTTACAAACCTGCAGCTGCCCACTACTACACAGGTTACTTTTACTAAGCAGGATATCTTATTAAGCGGGCAAATAGAAAAATGGCAACGTTATGCCAATTCAATTCGTTTGCGTCTATTGATGCGTATTTCTTTTGTGGATGAGCAAAGGGCAAAAAACGAAGTGTTGAATATGCTTGGCAATCCATCGGTATATCCTTTAGCCGATGGCGCTACAGCTTATACACCGGCCACCACCGATATATTATTGCAACCGCTTACAACACATACCGATGATTTGCATCTTGCGCTCACTGAAATAATTAATTACTCGGCGCCTGATTATTTACTGAATACGGTAATGAAGCCGTCGGGCGATCCGCGTATTCCTGTATTATTTGATAAATACGGGCGTACGGTGGGTGATCAGTTTATACCCAATACCGACTACAATGCTTTGCCGGTAAATGAAACGCTGGAAGACCAGCAGATAAATCTCGGCCGCTATGCTATTGTTGATTCTGCTACTTTTTTATTTAACAGCAAAATACCGGGCATAGTAATATCAGCGCCGGAAGTCAATTTTTTAAAAGCCGAAGCATATGAAAGATGGGGTGGGGGAGATGCCAAAGCAGCTTATGAGTTGGCCGTTCGCCAGTCTATTGCTTTTTATTATTATCTGAATGGTTTAAATACAACCACACGTACACCACTAACGCCGCCTGCCGCTGCTGCCATAGATACATTTTTACAAAATGGTCAGATGCAATATACAGGTACTACCAGTGAAAAACTGGCAAAGATTTGGATACAGAAATGGGTGCATTTTGGTTTTTTGCAATCGATACAAAGCTGGTCGGAATATCGCAGAACCAAATACCCGGCGTTACAGTTTTATCCCTCTACCTTACCCGGTTACGAATTGCCTCCAACCCGGCTGGTATATCCTGCCAGCGAAACCGCATACAATACAAACTATGCATCGGTAAAAGCCAAAGATCTGCGAACAGCAAAAATATTCTGGGACATAAAACCCTGAATACTCAGTGAAGTTGAAAGCTCCAATATCAATATGAATACTTAGTTTTGGGCTCCTGCCCTAATCAGCACAGTAGTCCCTTAGTTTATCATAGCTGCCATCTTAAGAAACGATTTAATCGCCTGGCGATATGATTGTAGATTATTAATTATAAAAACCAGTTTCAGGATGACCACAACCCGTTCGTTAGGTTCCCGTTCTGCAAAACTTATTTTGCAAACCATGTATGTTGCTTTTGTATTTATGACATACATGACAACAGCACAGGCACAGGAGCAATTAATCCATCCGCAATCAACAAAGTATGAATGGCCTGCTGAGCCCGATGTAAAAGAAAAATTGGATCATTGGCGTGATCAGAAATTCGGAATGATCATTCATTGGGGCTTATATGCCGTACCTGGTATGATCGAATCATGGGCATTATGTTCCGAAGACTGGATTACCCGCGACAGCAACGTAACATATGATGATTTTAAAAAATGGTACTGGGGACTTAAAAAAGATTTTAACCCGGTCCATTTCAATCCTGAACAATGGGCGCTGGCCGCAAAAGAAGCCGGTATGCGCTATCTGGTATTTACTACCAAACATCACGACGGTTTTTGTATGTTCGATACAAAGGAAACCGATTTTAAGATCAGCAATGGGCCCTTTGCCAATAACCCAAAAGCCAATGTGGCAAAATATGTGTTCGATGCATTCCGCAAGCAAGGCTTTATGATCGGCGCTTATTTTTCAAAGCCCGACTGGCATTGCCCTTATTACTGGTGGCCTATGTATGCCACACCCGACCGCAACAACAATTACGACATTCGCAAATTTCCCTGGCGCTGGAACCAGTTTAAACAATACACGTATAACCAGATCAGTGAGCTCATGCATGATTACGGCTCCATGGATATTCTGTGGCTCGATGGTGGCTGGGTGCGCCCGCTTCAATCAGTTACGGAAGAAGTAAAATCATGGGGCGCCGCTATCCCTACGTGGAGTCAGGATATTGATATACCATCCATTGCAACTATGGCGCGCAAGGCGCAGCCCGGTTTACTGATCGTAGACAGAACCGTGCATGGCCCTTATGAAAATTATCAAACGCCCGAACAACGCGTTCCCGATAAACAACTCGATCATCCGTGGGAAAGCTGTATTACACTTGGCAATAGCTGGGGATATATACCAGACGACAAATTAAAATCATCTGCCAAAGTTATTCAGCAGCTGATAGAAATAGTAGCAAAAGGAGGCAGCCTGTTGCTGGGCGTTGGTCCTTCACCCGATGGATTAATACCTGAACCCGTAGTGCAACGGCTTGCTGAAATTGGTGCATGGCTGAAAACAAACGGCAATGCTATTTACAATACACGTCCTACAGCCACTTATCAGGATGGCAATGTATTCTTTACTCAGTCTAAAAATGGCGGAGTAATATATGCGCTGGCCTGTTTACCTGAAAACAGCGCAGTACCTGCCACCATTGAATGGTCTGGCAATGTGCCTGCAAAAGGCGCTAAAATAAAATTGCTTGCAACCGGTGAAAGCGTCAGATACGTCATTACAGAATCTAAAGTAAAAGTGTTTGTACCGGCTGCATTGCAACAGGCGGGTACAGTACCGGCACTGGCCTTTTCCTATAGCATTGGTAAAAAATAACCCCTTATTATATTCAATAATATTCAACGCATGAAACTTAAGAAAGGCCTGGGAATTGTAATTGTTAGCTCTTTTATATCGGTTGGCTTTTTGCCGGCGCAGGTTCGTAAAGTTGAACCACCTGCACCGGTAGGTCCTGTGCCTTCACCTGCACAGTTGGCCTGGCATCAGATGGAAACAAATGCATTTGTACATTTTACTGTTAATACATTTACCGATCGCGAGTGGGGAATGGGTAATGAAGACCCGAAAGTATTTAACCCCGGAAAGCTCGATGCCATGCAATGGGCGCGCGTTTTAAAGGAAACCGGCTTTAAACAAATGATCCTTACCTGCAAACACCACGATGGGTTTTGTTTGTGGCCCAGCAAATACACCGACCATTCAGTAAAGAACAGTCCGTGGAAAAATGGTAAAGGCGATGTAGTAAAAGAAGCGTCTGAAGCCTGTAAAAAATATGGATTGAAATTCGGCGTCTACCTTTCTCCGTGGGATAGGAACCGGGCCGACTATGGCAAACCTGAATACATTACCTATTACCGCAATCAACTGAAAGAACTCTTCACTAACTACGGACCCATTACCGAAATGTGGTTCGATGGCGCCAATGGCGGCGAAGGCTATTATGGTGGCGCCAATGAAAACCGCCAGATAGATCGCAGAACTTACTACGACTGGCCCACAACCCTTGATATGGTAAGGCAGATGCAACCCAATGTAATTTTCTTTAGTGATGCCGGTCCGGGCGTACGATGGGTAGGCAATGAAAACGGCACTGCCGGTGAAACCAACTGGAATACCATCACTCCCGATACTTTATATGCCGGTAAAGCCGGTGTTGAAAAATTATTAAACGAAGGGTCTGAAGATGGCACCAAATGGATTCCTGCTGAAGTGGATGTATCTATTCGTCCCGGATGGTTTTATCATAAAAAAGAAGATTCACTCGTAAAAACACCTGAGCGGCTTTTTGAAATTTATCTTACCTCAGTAGGTCGCGGCTCTGTTTTATTATTGAATGTACCGCCCGACCAGCGTGGTCTTTTTCATGAAAATGATATTAAATCCCTGTATGGTTTTCGTTCGATACTGCAGCGCGAGTTTGCCAAAAACAAAGCGGCAGAAGCGTCTGCAACGGCAACCAACTACCGGGGCAATGCGCCTTCATATGCAGCCGGCAATGCAATAGATAACAGTAATGAAACTTACTGGGCAACAGATGATAATGTAACTACTGCCTCACTGGAAATAAATACCGGTAAAATGCAAACTATTAAATATGTAGTGTTGCAGGAGTATATTAAACTGGGTCAGCGGGTAAAATCATTTAATGTAGAAGTATGGGCCGATAATGCCTGGCAACAGGTGGCCAGTGGTACCACCATTGGGTATAAGCGTATTTTAAAGTTTAGCCCGGTAAAAGCCGGTAAGGTGCGTATTAATATTACGTCATCCAAAGCCTGTCCTGTTATTTCCAATGTGGCAATTTATTAACCCAACATTACTGCTACTATGAGGCTTTTCTTGCGTCGCACACTTCAACGTTCTGTTCGCTATTCAGCTATAACAGTCGTTGCCGGTTGTTTATTGTATAACATATCAGCGGCACAATCAACCCATACTTTCCAAATAAAGGATGGTCAGTTTTTATACGATAACAAGCCCATTCAGATCCATTCGGGCGAAATGCATTATGCCCGTATTCCGGCGCCCTACTGGCGGCACCGGTTAAAAATGCTAAAGGCCATGGGATGTAACACCGTGGCCACCTATGTATTCTGGAATTATCATCATCCTTCACCCGGCATATGGGATTTCAGCACCGGTAATCATAACCTCGCTGAATTTCTGCGCATAGCCAAAGAAGAGAATTTATTCGTGATCCTGCGGCCCGGTCCCTATGCTTGTGCCGAATGGGAATTTGGCGGCTATCCATGGTGGCTGCTAAAAGATAGTAATCTTGTTATCCGATCTTACAACCAACCCTTTCTCGATTCCTGCAAAGTATATATCAATAAACTGGCCGAACAGGTAAAGAACTGGCAGTTTTCAAAAGGCGGTCCGGTTATTATGGTGCAGGTAGAAAATGAATTTGGTTCCTATGTTTCACAACGGAAAGATATTCCGCTGGAAGAACACCGCCGGTATAACGAAGCTATTAAACAGCTGCTCACCGGTTCCGGTTTAACAGGTCCCTTCTTTACATCAGATGGTAGCTGGTTGTTCGACGGTGGTTCACTGCCCGGTGTATTGCCTGCTGCCAATGGAGAAGATAATGTAGACAATTTGAAGAAATCAGTCAATAAATATCATAACAACGAAGGGCCGTATATGGTAGCGGAGTATTATCCCGGTTGGTTAAGTCACTGGGCAGAGCCCTTTCCGAATATATCTGTTCAACAGGTAACGCAACAGGTTGAAAAGTATCTTAAGAACAACATCAACTTTAATTTTTATATGGTGCATGGGGGTACCAATTTCGGTTTTACCTCGGGCGCTAATTATAGCAACGAACACGATATTCAACCCGATCTTACCAGTTATGACTATGATGCACCCATAACGGAAGCAGGCTGGGCATCTCCCAAATACCTGGCTGTGCGTGATCTGATGAAGCAATACGTGAAATATCCTGTGCCTGAAATACCGGAAAAGATACCGGTGATTACACTGCCCGCTATTTCATTAAATAAATCCTTTGATGTATTTGATCTGAAAAAAACATTACAACCGGTTATAGCAGATACACCTTTATCGTTCGAAGCGCTGAATCAGGGGTACGGCTATGTATTGTACAGTAAACGGTTTACACAACCGGTGCAGGGTACTTTACAAATAACAGGGTTGCGCGACTATGCCGTAGTGTATGTTGATGGCAAAAAAGTGACTGTACTCAACAGAGTAAATAAGCAATATACCGCAACTGTAGACATTCCATTAAACGGTACGCTTGATATACTGGTTGAAAATATGGGCCGTATTAATTATGGCGGTGAAATAGTACACAATACAAAAGGCATTATTTCACCCGTGCTTATAAACGGCCACGAAATAACCGGAGGCTGGAATATGTACCGGTTACCATTCAATCAGCCGCCTGCTGTAACTTCGGGACATCAGCAGGATGGCCGGGCTGCTGTTTACAGTGGTACTTTTCAGGTTACAAAAACAGGCGATACATTTTTGGATCTGCATCAATGGGGGAAAGGAATTGTTTTTGTAAACGGTTATAACCTGGGAAGATACTGGCAGGCAGGTCCGCAACAAACATTGTATTTACCCGGTTGCTGGCTTAAAAAAGGAACAAATAATATTGTGGTATTCGAACAACTGAACGATCATATACAACCGGTAATACCCACCGTAGCAAAACCGGTATTAACTGAACTGAAGAACTGACAATTATGAAAAAAAGTATTCTCGCTGCATTGATCTGTTACACTACGGTTACAGCGCAAGCACAGGAAAACCCTGTATTCCGCAATCCGCAGCAACCGGTAGAAGCACGGGTGAACGACCTGCTGCATCGCTTAACATTACCAGAAAAAATATCATTGCTTGGTTATCGCAATAAAGAAGTGCAACGGCTCGGTATTCCTGCCTATAACTGGTGGAACGAAGCGTTGCATGGTGTTGCCAGAGCTGGCGTAGCTACAGTATTTCCGCAGGCTATAGGTATGGCCGCTACTTTTAATGATGATCTTTTGTATCAGACCGCTACCATTATTTCAACCGAAGCAAGGGCAAAATATAATCTGTCTGTTTCAGAAGGCCGGCACCTGCAATACATGGGGCTTACTTTCTGGTCGCCCAATATCAATATCTTTCGCGATCCCCGCTGGGGCCGTGGACAGGAAACCTACGGCGAAGATCCTTTTTTAACAGCGCACATGGGTACTGCCTTTGTAAAAGGCATGCAGGGTAGCGACAGCCGGTATTTAAAAACTTCTGCCTGTGCCAAACACTTTGCCGTGCACAGCGGTCCCGAAAACGGAAGACATACATTCAATGCCATTGTAGACGAAAAAGATCTGCGCGAAACTTATCTGTATGCATTCCATGCACTGGTAGACGCCGGTGTTGAATCTGTGATGTGTGCGTATAACCGGGTAAACGATCAACCCTGTTGCACCGGTAATATTTTATTGCAACACATCCTGCGTAACGAATGGAAGTTTAAAGGACATGTAGTAACAGACTGCGGTGCACTGGATGATATTTTCCAGCGCCATAAAGTAATGCCTTCAGGGGTGGAAGTAGCGGCGGCTGCAATCAAAGCAGGTGTAAACCTCGATTGTTCCAGCATATTGCAGAATGATGTAATGAAGGCCATCGATCAGAAACTGTTAACCGAACAGGAAGTTGACAGCGCCCTCGCACATTTACTGCGCACACAAATAAAACTCGGTTTTTATGATCCTGCCGATATGGACCCGTTTCATAATTACGGCGCCGACAGTGTAGCTAATGACTGGCATACTTCTATGGCAAGGACCGTGGCCCAGCAAAGCATGGTATTATTAAAGAACAGCAACCAGTTGTTGCCGCTGGATAAGAAAAAATATCCCGCCATTATGGTAGTAGGTACCAACTCAACCTCCATGGATGCCCTATTGGGTAATTACCACGGCGTCAGCAACCATGCAGTAAATTTTCTGGAAGGCATTACCAATGCGGTTGATGCAGGTACACGGGTGGAATATGATCAGGGTTCTAATTATACCGACACTACTCATTTCGGAGGAACATGGGCTGCAGGCAATGCAGATATTACTGTTGCCGTAATTGGTTTAACACCTGTATACGAAGGCGAAGAAGGAGATGCGTTTCTGGCTGCCAAAGGTGGCGACAAACCCGACATGAACCTGCCTGCTGCGCACATCGCTTTTATGAAAGCATTGCGTAAAGCCAGTAATAAACCGATCATTGCAGTAGTTACTGCCGGCAGTGCCGTAGATCTTTCTGCTATAGAACCCTATGCCGATGCCATTATTCTTGCCTGGTATCCCGGCGAACAGGGTGGCAATGCACTCGCCGATATATTATTTGGCCGTGTTTCACCCGCAGGCCGCCTGCCTGTAACTTTTTATCAGTCGTTTGCCGATGTACCGCCTTACGAAAGCTATGCTATGAAAGGACGCACCTATCGCTATTTTAACGGTAATGTTCAATATCCTTTCGGATATGGATTAAGCTATACATCATTTGCTTACGAGTGGCAGAAGATGCCTGCAGCTATCCGTTCAGCAAAAGATACCGTTTCATTTTCAGTGAAAGTTAAAAACACCGGTTCAATGGATGGAGATGAAGTAGTACAGGTATATGTTGAATATCCTGCTGTTGAACGCATGCCGCTGAAAGAGCTCAAAGCATTCAAACGAGTTCATATTCCTGCAGGCGGCGAAACCGTAGTGGATCTGAACATTCCGGCTGCCGAATTACAAAAGTGGGACCTCGCAACCGGTACCTGGAAATTATATCCCGGTAACTATACCATTTTTGCCGGCGGCCATTCAAATGATAAAAAAGTAACAGCCACTATAAAAGCAGGCGGCAAAAAGTAAACATAAAGACATGCGAAAAATTATTTCCCTGGTTTTGCTGGCGTGCGTAACACAGTTGGTATTTGGTCAGAACAGGTATGAACTGAACAGCGGATGGGTATGTGCACCCATTGCCTCGGTAAAAGTGAATGGAGAAAAAATTTCAACAGCTTCTTATTCAGTAAAAGGATGGATGGCGGCTACAGTGCCCGGCACTGTATTAACTACCTTGTTGCAAAACAAAAAAGTGCCTGATCCTTTCTACGGAATGAACAATGAAAAAATTCCAGACATCTATAAAACAGGTCGCGATTATTATACGTATTGGTTCGTTAAGGATTTTACTGAGAAGCCCATACAGGGCGGCGAACAGGTATGGCTGCAATTCAGAGGTGTTAATTACAGTTGTGATGTTTTTCTAAATGGAAAAAAATTAAATAACAGCCGGCACTATGGAATGTTCCTGCGGCAATCATATAACGTAACCCATCTGCTGAACAATGGCGCCAACAGACTGGCTGTTATTGTTTATCCCATCGATCCTGTTGGTAATCCCAATGGCGGGCAAGGTGGCGATGGTACCATTGCACGAAATGTATCGCACCAGTATGTGGCCGGGTGGGATTGGATTCAACCCATGCGTGACCGCAATACAGGTATCTGGGATAAAGTATATATTGAAAGGACCGGTTCTGTCAATATAAAAAATCCACACATTATTACGCAGGTGCCCGGTATTCGAAAAGTCGATGGCCCGCAACAACCTGCCAATATCATTGCAAGTGTTGAACTGGAAAACGGATCAGACAAAAAGAAAGAAGGCGTAGTGCAGTATACTGTAGACGGACAAACCGTAAAACAGGCAATAACTATTGACGCCGGTGCAACCAAAGAAGTATCGCTGCCTGCACTGCAACTCAACAACCCGAAACTGTGGTGGCCGAATGGCTATGGTCCGCAAAACTTATACACTTTTCGTTTTCAGTTTCTGGAAGACGGACAAACGGTTAGTGACGAAGAACAGGTAACTACCGGCATCCGTGAAATTCAGGCAAGCTGGAACGAGCGCACCCGTAGTAAACAGATTGCCGTAAACGGACAAAAGATCTTTATCAAAGGTGGCAACTGGATCATCTCTGATGCTATGCTTCGCTTTTCTGATGAGCGGTACGATGCTGAGATTCGTTATCATCACGATATGAACCTTAACCTCATTCGCGTATGGGGTGGCGCATTGATAGAGCGTCCGGAGTTTTACAGTGCCTGTGACCGTTATGGTATGCTGGTGATGCAGGACTTCTGGACGTCGGGCGACTGCAATGGCCGCTGGGTTGATCCTATGAAACTGGAAGATCAGTGGACCCGCAGGAAATATCCCAATGATCATTCTTTATTTTTAAACTCGATAGCCGATCAGGTAAAGCTGGTGCGTAATCATCCTTCTCTTGCTATCTGGTGCGGCGGCAATGAAATTACGCCACCCGAAGATATTCTCGTTCCGTTAAGGGATTCTGTTTTACCGGCATTGGATGGCACACGCTGGTTTGTGGATTATTCCAACTCCGACGACATGTCGTATAATGATTTGGGTGGCAATGGCGACGGCCCTTATGGCATACAATCCGTTGCCCATTTCTGGGAGCATCGCACTTTTCCATTCAATTCAGAAGTAGGTTCGGTGGGCGTAGGCGATTATACTTCATTGCAGCGGTTTATTCCACAGGAGAATATGCAGGTGCCTGATTATGCCAATCATAAAATAGATTCTGTATGGGATTATCATAAATACATTGGGTACGATGAGTACTTCGATCCTTATGGCAAAGCAAAAGACGTAAAAGACTTTGCTAAAAAGGCGCAGCTCGTAAATTACGATCAGTACCGGGCACTTGCCGAAGGGTTCAGTAGCCATATGTGGGAATGGTATACAGGTTTTATCATCTGGAAAACACAAAACCCCTGGACGGCCATGCGCGGGCAGATGTATGATTATTACCTTGATCCTAATGCCTGCCTATTTGGTTTGCGCAATGGCAGTGAACTGGTGCATGTGATGTGCAACCCAACCGATGGTATGATCAGCATTGTAAATAACAGCTTTGAAGAACAGCGTAACCTGATGCTGACAATTCACCTGTGGAACTTCAATGGCAAAGACAGTATGATTACACAGGTATTTGCTTTTGTTCAGCCGACATCGGTAAAAAAGATACTTTCTGTAGGAGGATGGATAGCTGGTCTGGCAACACCCAAAGGCGCATTTCTTTCATTACAATTACTGAATGAAAACAAACAGGTCATCAGTGATAATTTTTACTGGCTGCCCGATGGGTCCCGTAATTATTCAGGATTACAAAACATGGCGCCTGCCACAATGAAAGTGAAAGCAAAGCAGGTGGATAAAAACAAAATTGAAGTAACCCTTACCAATGCTCCCGGTAATCCTGTAGCCTTCTTTAATCATGTAACGCTTACAGATGCAAAAAAGAAGGAAAGAATATTACCTGTATTTTACAGCGACAACTATTTTTCTGTAACGCCCGGTGGTGAAAAGAAAATTACTATTGAGTACCGTCCTCAAAGTAATGTAACACCATCCGTAACGGTAGAGGGATGGAATGTGGCAGAGCAGGTAGTTGAGGTTGAAAATCGATAAAACTTTTCTCACCACATAGCAACATATAATACATAGGGTTTCACATAGATCGCCGAAAAGCTATGTGTTTTTCTATGCGTTCTATGTGCCTATGTGGTGAAGGAAAATTGATTATTTTATGATTTATAAATGGCCTTTACTATCTTTTTGCATTCTTATACATTGGCAAAGTGCTGCACAGCAAACCAATACAGTGGGTATGCAAATGGTTAGCATATCTGCAGGCACTTTCAGCATGGGATCTAACAGGGGAGGCGAAGATGCAGATGAACAACCTGTACATACAGTTAGCATTTCAAAAGCGTTTCTGCTCTCGGCTACTGAAGTAACCAACAAACAATACGAAGCATTTGATCCCGCCCATAAAATATGGCGCGGTAAAAACGGATTTTCATCGCTGGATGATGAAGCGGTAATTTATGTAAGCTATGAAGATGCCATAGCTTTTTGCAAATGGTTATCGCACAAAGAAGGCAAACCATACCGGTTACCAACTGAAGCCGAGTGGGAATATGCCTGCCGTGCAGGTACACAAACTGATTATGCTACCGGCAATGAACTGCCTGACATTTATCAGAAACAACAACATACCAATCGGGTTCCTGTACCTGTTTCATTACGTGTAGCACAAACACCACCTAATGCCTGGGGTCTGTACGATATGCATGGCAATGTGGAAGAATGGTGTTACGATTGGTATGGTCCTTATACCGCCGGTCACCAGACTGATCCCATAGGTTGCAGGGATGGCATAAGCCGCGTAACAAGAGGAGGCAGTCATAATACGCCTGTAAAGTATTTGCGGTCGGCTAACCGGCAGGGTATGCTGCCGGCAGATAAACATTGGCTTACCGGTTTCAGAGTGGTGCAGGCGTCTCTGCCGGCTACATTGCCAACAGCAATGCAACCGCCTGCCACAAATAGCCGTAATGTGTCACAACAAACATATTCATGGAAGAAGGTAACACAACCTGTATTTGAAGCGCCGGTTCCATTTGTAATACGGCCCGACAGCAGTTCAGGTGTACCATTTTATTTGCATAACCATTGTCCTGCTATAACATGGTGCCCCAACGGTGATCTGCTGGCTGCCTGGTTTAGCACCAATACCGAATCAGGCCGTGAAATGACCATACTCGCAAGTCGCCTGCGCGCCGGTAAAAAGATGTGGGATACTGCATCTGTTTTTTTTCGGGTGCCTGACCGTAATGTTACCGGTACTTCCCTTTTATATGATCAGCATGGGACTTTATATCACCTCAACGGTTTGGAAGCTGCAGGCGACTGGCAGAATCTGGCGATTGTAATGCGTACCAGTTACAATAACGGCGCCAACTGGTCGAAGCCGGTGTTGATAGCACCTGAACATACCAAACGGCATCAGGTGATTGCCGGTTCAATAATTACCCGCGAAGGCTGGTTGGTTCAGTTGTGTGATGCTGACGCTGGTCCGCGTGGTGGCAGCGCCATGTATATCAGTAAAGACAAAGGGAAGCATTGGTATGCAACTTACCAGTCACCGGTTACACCTGTTTATAAAGCAGGCAATACCGGCGGTTTAATAGCAGGTATTCATGCAGCCGTTGTTCAGTGTAAAGACGGTAGCTTTCTGGCCTTGGGCCGTAATGACAATATTATGTCCGCCGATAGTTCAATTGAACATATGCCCATGAGCATTTCATACGATACGGGCAGAACATGGCGGTATTATCCGTCTGAATTTCCACCCGTGAGCAGCGGACAGCGTTTTGTGCTGCGACGTTTAAATGAAGGGGCCTTACTGTTAGTATCGTTTATTCATAACTCAGACAGCGAGGGCGTGTTTGTCGCTGCATCCTTCGATGAAGGAAAAACATGGCCAATAAAAAAACTGCTTACCGACGGAATCACCCGTACATTAAATGGAGGCGCCTGGACAGGCAATTTTACAATGGACCCCACTCATGCTGAACCCAAAGGTTACCTTGCAGCAACACAAACTCCCGATAATATCATTCACCTCATCAGCAGTAATTTATACTACCGCTTTAATTTAGCCTGGTTAGAACAACGGTGATCGTAAGCTGCTAAAAAATATTAGCTGTTATATAGGAAATAAAACGCATCCGGCGTAACTCGCTTCCATAGAGGGTTACATCTTTTTTTATCATAAATCAAAAAAAAAGATGTTAAATCTCTATTACAAAATGCATTCAGCAGGCACTAACCTATATACAACCTTGACTGTATCATAAAACCAAAACGAAACATTGCTATGCCAGGTATACTTGTGCCAATAGCTCACCAATCCCTTAACTGAAGACATTAACACCAATCGCGGGTTCATCACAATAATCGCGGTCTGTAAAAAGACGGCCCATCCAACTATTGTCTTTTACAACCAGCCTGCCTTTGGTAGTTATTTATTCATCATAAAACAAATTGCATAATGAGACATGTTCGACTGCTAATTGCATTTTTATTATTGCATTCGGCAATACTGGCCCAAACACGGCAAATATCCGGGTCAGTAAAAGATAAAAATGGAACTGGAGTTCCTGCCGTAACAGTTAAAGTAAGAGGTAAGAACTTCTCAGCTGTTACAGACGTTAATGGCGCATTTACTGTTCAGGCGCCTGCAGGGAAAGTGACCCTCATCGCCAGTTCCGTTGGCTTTTCCGAAAAAAGCATAGAGGTAGCGGCTGATCAAAGTACAATCAGTATATCGATGGAAGAAACCAAGCAGGAGTTGGGTGAGGTCGTAGTGACTGCTTTGGGCATTTCGAAAGAATCGAAAAAATTAGGGTATGCTGTATCAACCGTTGGCGGAGATCAGTTTAACAAAGCACGCGAAACCAACCTTGCGTTATCACTTACCGGTACAGTGGCCGGTTTAAATGTGCATGGCACAAGCGGCGGTCCCGGTGGTTCTGCCCGTATTCTTTTAAGAGGTTTGTCGAGCACTTCAGGTGGTGCTCCGTTGTTTGTTATCAACGGCGTACCGATGGATAACACCCAGCGCGGAAGCTCAGGTGAGTGGGGCGGCGCTGATATGGGTGATGGTATCGGTAACCTGAATCCCGATGATATCGAAAGCATGACGGTATTGAAAGGCCAGGCTGCTTCGGCATTGTATGGCGCACGTGCTTCAAACGGTGTTATAATGATCACTACAAAAGGCGGCAAAAAAGGCGCTTTATCTGTAGAATATAACATGAACCTCGTGGCTGACAAGGCAATTAATTATACTGATTATCAATATCAATATGGCCAGGGCCAGTACGGCGCCAAACCTGCTACTGCAACAGAAGCCCAAACAACAGCTCGTATGAGCTGGGGTGCCAAAATGGATGGCAGCCAGGTAATTCAGTTCGATGGTAAAACCTATGCCTATTCTCCTTTCAAGAACAATATCAAGAATTTCTACAGAACAGGCCCTTCCTTTACCAATACTGTATCAGTAACCAAAGGCACCGATGCCGGATCCTTCCGTTTATCATTATCTAATCTGGATAACCAGTCTATTGTTCGCAACAGCGGTATTACCAGAAAAACGGTTAACCTGAATATCGATCAGAAGATTACGTCAAAACTCAGCGTATCAGTAATGGCGAATTATATTGATCAGAAAGATAAGAACAGAGCATATTTAAGTGATGGTCCGTTAAACGCCAATAACGGTCAGTTCCTGGCCGCAAACATCGACGAGCGCATTCTTGCCCCGGGTTATGATCCCATTACAGGCGCTGAAACTGTGTTCAGCGATGATATTTATGTAACCAACCCATATTTTGTAGTAAATCAGCTGGTAAATAATCAGGATAGAAAAAGATTGATCTCTGCCGTTACTTCACGGTACAATTTTACCGACTGGTTATATGCTCAGGGTCGCGTAGGATATGATATAGAAAATGATCGCATATTTTCTGTTACACCGTGGGGAACTGCCTATTCTACCGACCTGCATGGTGGATTAAATAATCAGGCAACTAATCAAAACTTCGAACTGAATGTGGATGGTATGATCGGCGTAAATAAAAATCTTACCAAAGACATCCACCTCGATGCGGTTATTGGAGCCAACGAGCGTAAAAATCAGCACGAGCTGATTGGCATAAACGGTGGACCGTTTGTGCTTCCTTACCTGTATAGCTGGAACAACGTAGTTAATTTTGGAAGAAGCTATGAGTTCTGGAAAAAAGAAGTTCACTCAGCTTATTACACCCTCGACTTTAGCTATAAGAATTTCCTGACTTTGTCTACAACCGGTCGGTACGATGCCTATTCTACCGTTGCTTATTCAGCCATCCCTAAAGACAAAAGGAATATTTTCACTCCTTCTGTTACCGGTAGCTTTATATTCAGCGAAGTAGCTCATCTGCCTTCATGGTTATCATATGGTAAATTGCGCGCCGCTTATGCCCAAACCAGCGGTGAGCCTACCGACGCCTATTTAACAGCTGTATATTACAACATAGGCAACACACTCAATGGCCTTTCAACCGGTAACTTCAACACGGCCCTGCCTAATAACCTGTTGAAGCCATTCACAACCAGTGAAGTGGAAGTAGGTACAGAACTGAAATTTTATAACAACCGACTGGGTATCGATGTGGCCTACTATACCAAGAAGACCCATGATGAAATCATGCCCGGTACTTTAAGTTCTGCAACAGGTTACCAAAGCAACTATGTAGCAACAGGTAGCACCAAGAACTCAGGGCTCGAATTAACCCTGAATGGTAATCCCATCCGGCAAAACAACTTTAACTGGAATGTAACCTTTAACCTCACCACGTTAAAGAATACAATACTTCAAACAGATGCTGCAGGAAATCCTATAACACTCGGTACTTACCGTCCGTTAAATGCTAACACCGCATTTGTAAAGGGTATGTCAGGTCCGCAGGTTATGGCATACGATTACACGTACAGCAGCAAAGGCGAAATGGTTGTTGATGCCAGCGGTTTACCGGTTCAGGGAAAACTGATACCAATGGGTAGCGTATTACCTAAATTATTTGGTGGTTTAAATAACGAATTCACTTATAAAGGAGTTACTCTTTCTTTCCTGATCGACTATAACTATGGTAACAAGATCCTTTCTGCTACCAATTATTATGGTATCCGCAGAGGTTTGGATAAAATGACGCTCGACGGAAGAGAAACCGGTGTTACCAAAGGCGTACTGGCCAATGGAACAACAAATACAACAACCGCAAAAGCACAGGATTACTATATGGCTCTGGCACAAAACGTATCGCGTGTAAACGTGCTTGACGGTGATTACATCAAACTGCGTCAGGCTACAATTGGTTATACATTCACCGATAAAAATGTTGGAAAACTGCCTTTATTCAGCGCTATTCAGATTTCGCTGGTAGGTCGCAACCTGCTTGCATTGATGAAAAGATCAGGCAATATTGATCCGGAAGCCGGATTTTCAAACCTGATTAAATATGCCGGTATCGAAGGCACCAGTTTGCCCACTACCAGAACCTATGGCGTAAATGTCAATTTTAAATTCAAATAGTCAAACAGAAAAAACAATTCTGTTTTATCCTACGATTTGAAATGGCATTATTAAAAAATAAAAGCAAAAGAAACCAGATGAAAAAGTTATTGATATATACAGGCCTGGCGTCTATGATGATCACCGGGTGTACCAAAAACTTTGATGAAGTAAATACCAACCCAACTGCGGCCACTCCGGCTAATATGGATCCGAACTATTTCTTATCTCAGATCCAATGGGATTTTGTTGATGCTACAGCCGGATATCAGGGGCCAATTCTGTTTCAGGACGGATGGGTACAGATCTTCGCTTCCACTTCTTCAGGCTCTGCCAATTATCACAGCAATGAAGATAAATATGTGGCATCGAGCAATACGCTGGATTATCAGGGTCGTACCTGGAACCAGGAATACCACTCTGCCAGCGTAGCATATGAAATGAAAACTATAACAGACGGGAAATCGCAGTATACCAACCTGAATGCAATAGCCACTATAATGAAAGTAATGGCGTTGCAGAAAATAACTGATATATATGGCGACATTCCCTATTCTCAGGCATTGCAGGGAAAAACGGCTGTTACACAACCTGCATACGACGGCCAGCAGGCTATTTATACCAGCATGCTCACTGAACTGTCTGCAGCCATTGCACAGCTCGATGCTACAAAAGACAAACCTACTTCTGATCAGTTTTATAACGGCGATATTACCAAATGGAAAAAGCTGGGTTACTCGGTAATGCTCAAAGTGGCCATGCGTTTAACAAAAGCAGATCCTGCTACAGCCAAAACATATGTTGAA
>Ga0105239_10000697_pt1 | contig 47835 bp, 50 predicted proteins | sample KBSC44metaG_FD_92761 | JGI IMG/M metagenome (GOLD analysis project Ga0105239, IMG submission 92761) | Corn rhizosphere microbial communities from Kellogg Biological Station, Michigan, USA - KBS C4-4 metaG | ecosystem: Host-associated > Plants > Roots > Rhizosphere > Soil | place: Michigan, USA...
GCGAGGCACGGTCCGCAGCGCGACAAAGTCGAAATGGCTGGTCGACGAGCTGTTCCGCTCCGAGGCATCCAAGGGGCGTTTCGAAATGGTCACTGTCGAAGACATGGCGGCGTCGGAAGACTCGTTTCGCGAGGCCGTTCGCGGTGTTGACGGGGTTGCGCACGTTGCGACTATCAGCACGTTCGATCCGGATCCAAACGTCGTGATCCCAACCACCGTTGCGGGCGTGGTCAATCTCCTGAAAGCTGCTACCGCTGAGCCCTCGGTGAAGTCTTTCGTCTACACTTCGTCCCTCGGCGCTGCTGTGTTGCCGCTTCCGGAGACGGGCTTCCACGTCGATGGGAGCAGCTGGAATGATGCTGTTGTGCCTCTGGCGTGGGCGCCGCCGCCGTACACCGCGGATCGCGCCATGATCACCTACATGGCGAGCAAGGTCGAGGCAGAGAAGGCCTTGTGGAAGTTTGTGGAGGAGCAGAAGCCGAGTTTCAGGACTAATGTTGTGCTTCCCGTCACTGTTTTTGGTGCCCTTCTTCACCCCAAGCAGAATGTGTCCACGAATGGGTGGATGTTTTCTCTTTATGCTGGCAACACCGACATGGCCGCATTGATGAAAGCAAGTGAGTGAAATCTTCTTTACAGATACCCCTTCCATCATACATGTCTATCCTCAGGCCGAGACCCAGGCTTCTTGCCCTTCAATCAGAGAAGCAATTCATTTACTTACCTTGTCCGTGACTCACAAACAACAGGCTACTCTATCCACATCTCAGACGTGGCCCTCGTGCATATCGCGGCGCTTCTCGATGCCTCCGTCAAGAACGAGCGGATCCACGCGTGGGCGGACGAATTCATCTGGAATGATGTCCTCGCTATCTTCCGGAAACTGCGGCCTGGCCACAGAGTTATAGACGATCTGCCCGACAAGGAGAGGATGAAGGGCACCGTGGACGACAAGCTGACAAGGTCACTGTTGAAGATATGGGGAAATCAGGATGGTCCCTTGGGGCTGGAAAGGAGTATTCGGGATGCCCTTGAGGGTGTCCAGCCCAGTTCTGCTTGAGTTGTCAGGCAGAGAAATTGGGCGTACTGGAGGAGCCACTCTGGTGCTGAATGAAGTGCCGGAAGGCCAAAGTGTAGAGGTCGAAAACGTCCGATTCAAAAAGTATCAGTCACTCGCTTACCATCATCTCTCCATATGCGGTCCCTTACCTAATTCCTAGAGTGTGGTTATGGAGTCTTTAAATGGCTTCTTCACTCCGAGAGCCAGAAATATGTAGGAGGACGAGGACAACCAGTACGGAGTGCTGATGGGAGTCCAGAAAAGGACTCAGAATCTGTTGTGGCCTATAGCTGATATGATTGAATCCATAGGCGGGACCCATTCACTAGGAGCCGATGGCTAGTCAGGCCGATAACGATGCGCAACAAGGAAGTTAGACCCAAGAGAGAGTCAAATTGTAGAGGTATATCAAACCCGTCAGTCATATCATTACTATCTCAAAAGCCTGACCTGACCTGGCTTTTCGTGGTCTACCGGATCTCGAAAAAAAGCCCCTGAGATCAACGCCATGCACAAAGACATGAGTAAAGCAATACGACCGAGCGTGTTCATTCTCACGCGGCCAAGAATTCTGCTTTTCATCGGCAACTAGGTATTTGGGTGACACGTGAACGATGGCTGGAAAAGACAAAGTTTTTCGTGCTGACACGCTAACTTGATAGTCCTGACTCTACGAGTCCGACAGGCAAAGTAGATGATGATCTGTTCTGCGGACTTGTTCAATTCTCAAGTTCTTCTGGTATTCTGGTCGGTAAGAGGTTACAAGTTCTCCTGCATGGCATCAGCTGAAAATGTTGGACGGAGTCATCGATTAACGGGTCCGCATTGTTGGTAGCTGTTCGTGTTCACCCTGGAACTTCGACACATCGAGTCCCCGGTCGTCCTGTGTTGATTTCAAGTTTCGACTTCTAACCTGCCGGGCTCCTCAATCGGAAACAGCCCAATATCCTGGATGGGCGAAGCCGGAGGAGTTTGAAATCTGTGTTGATTATCCTTGGTGAGTGCATTTCTTTCGCCTAAAGGAGGAAGGCCTTGGCTAGTCTGTATTGTGTTGTCAATGAAATGCAATCCGTTTCCTGTGACAGGAATTTTGATCATTTGCTGCCCTTCCTTCAGTCGATAAGAGGTCTCTTCGCTGTGCCAACGATTGCTACTCCTAGGCAGCTCAGAGCATTCGGATCTGAACTTCGTATTATACGGGCCAACGGTAGGCGGGGGTTGTCTGCATTCACATGCGCTGCATCTCGCGCCGCCTGTTCAATTGCTTCCATTTCTGCTTTACATGCAGCATGATCGAGTGGGCAAACGACAATCGGTTGCTTTAATACAATGTCCTTTGCCCCGTTCATCGAAGCCTGGAAACAATTACTTTTGTGCACAATTAAGACATTTAGCAGCAACTCTCACCTTGATGGTCAAGTAATATTCCACCTTGTACAGGCCTGCTGTCGTGGTGAATCCGGTTACGGCGTATGATGGGAACGGCGCTTTGCCTCGAGGCATAATGCCATCTGAATCACGAATATCGTGTGCAGGAAATACGAGGCCTAAATTTGTAAAGTAGCCGGCTTCAGGCATCTTCACACCAACATTTTCGGTTTTCTTGACCAAATTCTTGGTCTTCCTCTGAGGTTCGTCCCCTTCATGATTGTAAATGACTTCCTCGTCAATGCCGATTTCGATCTTCCGTATGGTGACTTTGCGTGCTTTGGAAAGCCAATCTGGGTTGGGTGACAGTTTGATGTAAACGCTGACTGGGTCAAGTGGGCCGTAGGACCATCTTGGTAGAGATATGCCTAGGGTGACCAGGTGATCGGTCACCCGTTCAGCCGCTTCGGGGCGATTATACATGCCGAAAGTCGACAGCGTATCGTATCGCGCAATGGGAACAGGGAAAGTATATTGTTTTCGGTCGTTGGAGCCATATCCTACGGTCACAACCATCTCGTAGAACGTTTCGGCGGTGCGTCGGGGCAATTGTAGGCTTGCTGGTGGGACCCTCCTGGCTGTCTCTTGCCCACCCCGACCAAATGGAATGAATATCACAAAAGGTAGGTCCATATACATTATCTCTTCGTAATCTCTGTTGGCCGGACATCGGAACAGTAACATCTCTTTCCCCACAGTTTCGGTGGATTCCTTCCTGGGCGCAGCCAGATGCTTTTTTGTGACGGAGTCGGCATGAGGATGAATGCTTTCTCTCCTTTGGAGAGCGATCGTGACGATGGATATATTGACGGGACTTGATATCCCGACACCGGGACGGACTTCGACGGTTCCCTCAATACGAGGCTATAACATGTCAGCTTGACGAGTGAATCGCACACAAGTGGGGGGAATGGGTGCGCACAAGTGTAGCAGATATCCCAGGGTACCCAACGAGGAAATTCGTGTTCGGGCGGCCAGACACTCGCACAAAAGCGTTCATCTTCTCGCGGAGTGACACCCTAGACGTTGACCATCAGGTATGGGTCGCAAAGGAGCGGTTTTAGGGAGGCCTGGAACAGGACTTGCGATTCGCGGAGGCCTTGTTCTGAATGGCAGTATGAAGCCCATAGAGACGTCTTTGGAGCAGGCTTTGCTACATGTGAACAACCAAGCAAGGCGTGAGAGCGGGATCCTTTGTTATTCCATCAATGGGCGACTAGGCCTGAGTGGGTAACACGGAATTGAGGGTGGTTTGGAACGGGGTGGACCGTGGAGGACAAAGCTGGCGGGTACGGAGTAGGTGCTCGTTGTGATGACAAAGGATAAAGATACTGCAGGGAGCGCAGACAAAATCAAAGGGATGATATTGTATGTGTAGCAAAATGATTAGAGCGAGTGATGACGGTGGGATAGACTGGGAGTGTGGGCTGTTGTGAGGCAACTGGGTCTGTGTCGCTGAGCGCGGGCTGTCCAGTACCAAGTGTAAGTGTTCGGAGTACGAGGTACGGAGTATTGGTGGTTGGTGTACGGATATGGTGTGCTTGGTTTAGATGGTGGAGGCCAGGACGAGGGCCCGAGGGCCCAACGTCAAGGTCTGGCTACTCATACAAAAGGAGCGTGTCCAGGCACAGTCGGGATTAGGCGGAGGCATACACCGATAGGGCATCTAGGCGTCACTTGTACGTAGCCTGTAGGTATCGTTCCGGATGCATACATAGGCACAAGCGCAAGGACGAAAGGGCTGAAGGGCTTAGGGTTTGGGGCTCAAGGACTGGCCGAGGGGCTTCACCTTTAGCACTCTTGGGTCATCAAAGACTCGACTTGATCGGCACCTAGGTATCCATTGTTAAGGAACGGACCAATCTAGTGCTCACTAACTAGGACTAAGTAGCTAGTTGATATTCCTCCCTCTGGCTTATTTGCCAAACTCCGAACGCTAAACTGGTGGTTCTGGAGAGACTGCCAATAGATGCCTAGGTAGGTACCAATCTGACGTCTGGAGTAAAGGTACAGTACGTAGGCAGGTACCTCAGTAAGGGGCCGGCACTCCCCAAGGTCAAGTCATTCGAGCACGAGATCATCAATTACTTTGAGGTATAGTACGGAGTATGGAGTACTAGTGGGAAGACTGCAAGCTGCTCTCAACTTTCATGTGCGCACGCGGAAGGGGACAGTTATTCGGTTCCCAGGTCCTTGCTCGTCACCATTAACTGAATTTGAAAGCCGCTATAAGTGACTAGGTGGCTAACTAAGAAGTTACCATGGAGTACGGAGACCTCGAGCTTCAAATTATCGAGAGAAACGACACTGACAGACAGCGAACTGACAGCGAACCACAAAAGGACAAGACTCCCAGAGTACCACCCTACTGCGGAGTACTTGTAGAACTCTAGTATTCTAGTAACGTGTCTACAAGGTTCAGACCAATCTAAGGTTCCCAAATCCTTGGGCCATTCCTGGATGGCTATCGCAAACTCGGGTACCGGACAGCTTACACTATTGTACGAGGTAGATGTGCATGTCAACATTGGAGCCTCTCGAGGCTCGAGTTCTCTTTGTTACAGAGGTCCCGCTACGCCCCAGCCTTACCAGCTTAAATTCTTGCAGATGATTGCGTTGAGGAGGTGCGAATGGTAGGCAACTCACTCACTGGACGGATTAATGTACTACAATACTCCTTATCGTAGGCAGCGAAGTCGAAGCCTACATCCCTTAAATATAGATACCCAGCCCTGCCCGAACATTCCACTGATACCTCTAACCGAATCGCTAAGTAGTACGAACCTCGTGAGGTCGACAAGTACTCCGTACTCCGTACTTTGATAGGGCTTCCCTCACTCCCCGCCCCATTCTACATCAATTTAGTCGCAAATCCTTCCATTACGTGTCTACGAAAGTCTATGAGCACTCGTAACGGCGATCGACCACAGCCACAGAGCCACATCCATGTTCATTTCCACATGTTCAAGCCACATCCAACGCAATCAGCAATGCATGTCGATCGATCAATCAGCAACCCGCCCTCACATGTACGTGGCGATTTGAGTTCACGTGTCTGGACTCTGGAGAGTACGTACATCATAGATTTGGACCAGGTATGCCATCCATCGACCACTTCCCACCTCAGCCATTGGCGTGCCTGGGAAAAGTCCGTCCACGGATTCTCTTTTATTTTCCGTCTGCAGTACGTACAGCCGTGAGCATTGGATATTTTCATTTTGAGGCCCGCCATTCAACGCTCTGTTTTTTGTGGGCCTAGGGTGCCAGTCAAATAATTCTGTTCCCTGCAAACCAGCGTGCTGCGTCACTACCTGTGTGTGCTCGTAGTACTTCGTCTGCGAACTACCACTAAGACTCGTTCACCCCCTGCTCGCACTGTGCCACGTTGGGCATCAATTGCGATCTATTTACTCAAGGCCTATGTACTCGTAAGAGGGGCCAGTTCTAACTTCCGGGGGCCTTTTGGTTTGCCAGCAGTTGAGGTCTTGTCTCGACGTGGAGTTAAACTGTCGCTGCTTGCTCAGGCGCCACGGCATCCGTTTCGGCTCACCGCTGTCGTGTGCATATTCAGCTGAATTCATGCTGTCATCTTGGTGTGGTGTGATGCAGCCGATCCTACACCCCGGCGGAGATGCGAGATGTCTGGAAGAATGTCTACTTAGGTAACCGTCAATTTTTGCGTGCTTCAGCTTGCCAGTGGATTGGCATGGATCGTGACTGTGTTCAGCGTAATCTTCTCGCCCTTCGGCCGGTATTTTTTGTCAACTGCGACGCCTTCCATCTTTTCCAGAGTACCCCCTTCCTCTGCTCCTTCGATGATGCGACCAAAGACTGTGTTTTTCCCATCGAGATGTTGCGCTTCCTTGAAGGTGATGAAGAATTGACTTCCGTTGGTCCTAGGTCCTTTGTTCGCCATTGAGACCATGCCCCGACCCGAGTGTCGCAGTGCCGGAATCTTGATCTCGTCCTCAAAATATTCTCCCCAGATCGATGTCCCTCCCTTCACGATTGGTTCGTTGGCACCTTCGCGACCTGACTGTGAGGTGTCGCCACCTTGGACCATAAACTCAGGGATCAAACGATGAAAAGGTGTGGAATCATACGCTCCCGACGCGCAGAGTGCTAGGAAGTTCTCTGCTGTCCTAGGAACGGATTCACAGAAGAGCTCTATCTTGAGGTCACCGTGCGTAGTATGCAGCTAGTCATTCTTTAGTGACGACTCTCGAAGTGGCCTTATATATACGTACTGTGACGGACATAGTCTATTGAATACGCAAAACCTCAGGGTCTGAAATGGACAGGCTTAAATTTACAATGATACCATACCTGGCACCTCGGGCGCCAGTGGTGGAGGGCAACAATCAAAATAACCTTTGCTGCACCGCGACAGATGTTGCGGGGGAATGGTTGCGAGTATCAGGTGGAGACTACAGGCAATTGTCACGTGGTTCAAGGCAGAGGAGGGTCACGTGTATCATCTTCACTAGGTCCGCTTGGAAATCTCCGCTACTGTACATATACGGAGAATAGTAGAGTGTAACAGTACATTGTTTTCAGAGCAACACTTTGATGGGAAATCTCAACGTCACCAAAGAAGATATTTCTGTCGATCGGTCGAACCAGTTTCCGAGCCTTACCGGTTTGTAAACCGAATGCCTTAACTCCCTAAACTCGTAAACCATCCTTTCCCTAGCCATCACCTGGGGTGAGGAAATGCCTGTACATGTATGTGCGTAATTGAAAAATAATATCCACAACTGCGATCATTCGTTCTTAGCTTTATCGTCGTCACAAAAAAAAGAGAAAAAAATAATGGTCCTGGTCCTGGTCCGGGTCCCTAGTAGTACAGGTCGAGCTGTTGCTCTGACATGCGAGGAAATGAAAGTTGTGGTGCGTACAAATAGAAAACCTCGTTCCATAGGCCTGAAAGAAACCTCTAGTTTCGATAGTGCTCGCTTTTAGCTCGTCGCTGACAGTAAGCTCGAGTTCTTTTTGCCCATCCAACTCATCAACATAGTATCAAGCTGGGATTGCATCTCGGCGAGTTTGCTCCGTTCATTGAAAAATAAATTGCTCATCAGAGGGTGGTCCGCGCCAACTGGTGTGACATTGGACTTGTCATGAACAATGATAAGGAGATCCTTGATATCTTGGTCATTCTCCATGTAGGATCTCAACGACGCGTCCGACCATGTAGGTGTGGATCGAGACGTAGAAGGCGTATGGGTGGCGGTGGAAGGTGACGGCTTAGATGTACTCGCAGTTCCTTCGGATTCAGTATGGCCAGTCTCGATTGGCAAGGGTGTTGGCCGCATATTTGTTTCCTGTTGCGCAGGCTGATTTATCGGTTCAAGCGACTCTATCGGTGAAACTCGAATGGAGGAATTTGAGCGGGACTGTTCATCCTGACCCTCTGCGAGAGGTGATATACTCGTGCGATCCTGATCTTCAGCTTTGGTAGTGGGTCCATCATCTTCGGACCCACTATCATCAATGGCAAATCGTTCTTTGGCTCGCTTAGAATAAATTGGCTTAACAGGAGAGCTTGTCTCTGCAGCAGCCGAAGAAGTAGATTTCAGAGCAGTAGTAATTGGTGCAAATATGGATCTCTTCTCCGTGAGTGAGGGGAATCTGTTCACCTGAGCAGCCGGTTGATTCTGTGTCGTTTTATCGGAATCACCTGCTAGTTCGGACTCGGACTCGACCTTTCGAAGTGTAGGCGGTGATGGTGTTGGCCCCGAGGGTGCTGGCAGTGTGACGCCAGGTGCCGCTAACAGGTCTCGCTGAGGCGAACGTGGCTCCGTGGGTGAAGATTTTGGTGAGGCTATTGGAGGCGTTTTCTGCAATTTGCTAGGTTTGCGCTCTGGGCCACCTTCAGGCTTCGAGTATGTGACTGATTCCATAGAGTCCTTTGATTGAGGGGATTGTCTTGAGTCTTCTGACGGCCTCTCCTCCCTCTCTTCCTGAGGAGCGCCACCCTTCTTTCGCTTGAAAAAGCCACTCAACATACCCTTCTTTTCCTTCTTCTTGTCCTTGTCCTTCTCCTTATCTTTGGGTTTTTCTTCGATGCCGATGACCTTGTCAAATGTGTCCAGGCTCTGACGCTGTCTCTCTTGTTCTGCAGATTGACCGGAATCTGAGTCACCCCGTAACAGTCGCGGAGTCAGCGAGATCTTCTTAGTTTCGACGGTATCGTCTCTAAAGAAGGAATCAGTATTACGAACGACGCCTTTCCGGGACCTCGAGACGCCATCTTCACTGCGGTTCGGCTCAGCAGTAGTGAGTTCTTGTTGTTGAGCCTTGGTTGAACTATTTGAAGAGAGGTCACTCTTCAAACTGTCATTGCTTGTCATTCGCTGGATTCCATTCACTGAGGTAGTGGTTTGTTGAGCTTGAGATTCACGATCTGCTTCTTGTCGGCTGTCGGCATCGTCATCGTCATTATCATCAATTCCTTGGTCAAGCTGGCTGTCATCACCCTCTTCCTCTTCGTCGGAATATTCGTAGTCAGAGGGCTCATAGTACGTGGGTGCAGCAAATTGAACTGTCTTCGCGTTCCTCCGGCGCATGGCCTTCTTTAAGGGATTCTTAGACTTTTCTGGGTTGTCTCCAAGCATGGACGCTGACAGCTATAGTCATGTTAGCAGCCATCAAGCAGTTATTGTCGGGTGACAAACATCAATGTTCCTATGTTTATTTAGTCGGGCCAAGCGCTCCGTCGGTGTTTCTATGTGCTCAGCGGGCAAGTACCCTGTTTGTTGTTAGCACTTCAATGATATTTATTTGGGCGTTGATGACTAACCAATACTGCCATCTTTAACCACACGAACCAGCCACCAGTAGCTGTTGCTATCATCTAGTAGCACCATTGTGTCACCTTTTGTGGCGTTGGCTTGGCCCTCGACGGTGGCCACAAAGGTATGTAATGCGTATACGAATTCGAAATCAATGTCCTCTATTTCTCGTAAGCATTCTCCGCCCCAACCAGAGTCGATCAAACGATCATCGCTGGAAAAAAGAAAATCCTCAGGGTCATCATCAGAGCTCAAATCAGGGTCCGCCAAAGAAGAATCATCATCTTCCCAGTATTCATCTTTGTCGTAGATGTAATCGTCGTCCTGGTTGTCGGTGATATCTTCCAAAAGAGGGTCATCCACGGGCAGCAAATATCTCCGAAACTCCTGGGACTCAGAGAGCGGTATGCCTCCCAATTGGCTTTCGACCCCACGATCAGAATACGGGGATGAAGCGAAGGGGCAGTCTTCACCTCGCGGGGTCCCGGGCGGCGTTGTAGAATTGAGCTGGTAGCGTTCACACTCACCATGATGACTTGCCGATGGGGGGAAGTGCAGGGGTTGCGAGGGGAAATGCTCAGGGTGCGAAGTGAAGGGCGAGGAAGAAAGAGAAGAGTCGCAGCTCTGATCGATCGATGAAGCCGGGGAAGCTCCAACGTTGACGGAACTCGCTCTTGGGGGCCAAACAGGAAGGGTATATTTACCATCTTCAATTGAGGGAGAACTCGAGATCTTGTCCAACAGATCATCATCCATATCCTCATCATGGGAATCCCCAGCATCTCCGTCATCAACATCCTGACCATTATATCCGAGTCCGTTGGTGCCATTGGTGCCATTGGAAGTATTCGTATGGTCGTCATTTCGGTCATCTTGGTGGTTATAGCCATAGGCACCATTCGCCCGGTCCTCCGACTCTCTGGGACTCGTGTGCTGTTCCTGGTAGGCATCATGTTCAGCTTGTCTCAGCGTCTGTGCTTGATGTGGTGCGGCAGGGCCATAGCCATAGGGTGATGGTTGGGTGGGCTGGCGAGAATGGTCTTTCGCAGAAGGGGCGTCATGATCTTGCAGATCAAGAGTATCTAGAGGCACAAGGCGGTGAGCAGCAATTCAGCGAGTTAACATGTGAGCGCAACGGGAAGTCCACTGACCTGCTCTCACAAGTTGAGGTTTCAAGGTCGTCATTGCGCGAACCATTGGGGCGAGAGACTAAAGGGGAGGCGGAGGTGTCGAGTTGGGTGCAGCCGCACCGAAACCAACAGGCCCTTGGCTGGTTCAGAGCGCATATGAGGAGCTGTCGCACTGAGAATCAAGAGCCGGTGACACGGTCGGGCTACAGAAAGGAGAAGGCCAGCAGCCAATGTTTGTCGGCAAAGTTGTATAGGTAGTTGAGTGGAGGAGGCGACACGCGCCCGTGGTAAGGACCGACAGAAGTGGGAGTTGTAAGAGACAAGTGGAAAGAGGACCAGCTCGTGCGGGAAGGAGCGACGCGTTGAAAGACAATAGGAAAGCAGAGCGAGGGCGGAAAGAGAGTGTCAAGGCGAACCTGGCTACGACATGAAGGTCTGGAGGTCTAGATAGAGTGCAGTGGTAGTGGTGGTGGTGGTGTTGTGTGTCGCTACACCAATGCGCAGTTTGAAGTTGCAGTTAGTTACAATTGTACCAGAGCCAGATGCAGTGGTGTGGTGACTCGAGGAGGAATCCAAGGAGATGTGCAGACGGTCCCCCTATCCACTCTTGGGCTCAGTCCGGGTCCAGGGTCATGGGCACGCAAAAAAGGATTTGTTTCGAAACCAGGCACAGACAGAAATAAAACTGGCGCCAGAGTGGCTGCCAGGGCGGGTGCTACAGGCTTAGAGGCTGTGGGACATGCTGAGAGGGTACCGAGGAGGGTGGGCGGCCCCCTTCCGTCCAGGCCAGAGACACCCTTAGTCCTTACTACGAGCCCTTAGTCCCCGGGGGCCAGCCGGCACTGGGCAGCTTTAATCCTTGGGCAAGGGGCGCTACTCGTAAGTTGCTGGCTAGTCACGAACGGGCTCATTGGCTGGCCTGGGTCCCTGCCGAGTGGGGGTTCCTGGGGGAAGCCAAACTGAATCTCATGCAAGTTGAATTAAAATGCATGTCCACGTTCGGGCCGCTGACTTTGAAGCGACATGAATGGGCGCCATCGTCATTGATTGATGTCACGGTGCTTGAAGGCAATCATGGGATACATATCATTAGCTTTGGAAATAACACATGAAAAAGTCGATCTTCTTCTGCTTCAAGTTCGGGCCTGTGCAAAATGCAAATCAAGCGTTTTTGTAGGAAACAATCGCCCTTTGGCCCTCTAGTCTTTTGGGCAGGCTCTCCAGGCTGTCCTTGTGTTGGCCACGGGTCACAAGGCCCTCGTGCCTCCACTCATTATGGCTATCCTTTGACCTCGACGGGGACTGCCGCCCGCCTAAGGTTGCTTGCCGTTCAATTGCTAACCATTGCCAGTGCTCCTCCTCGTCGGGTTTTCCCTCCTACTCCTACTCCCACTCCCACTCCTCCCACAAACTGACAAACCTAGGTCCTCCAGACTGACCAACTACGCTACTGTCAAAGGCTGCCGACCTGTTGCCTTCCACAGCCACTGACCAACTCCGCGAACAAGCGCTGCTATTACCATTTCTTCCCTCTCGCCCTTCCACCCTCCCCCTCGCACCTCCTCCCGCCCTCCACACAGCCTGTATCTGCGCCGTTCTCTTCCACGTGCCAGAGAAGAGATATTTCATCCGACTTTGTTCTTCTGGCTGAGTTTTCTAGCTCTTCCCTCGCCACCTCGGCCTTTAATACGCCCTGTGTCCTAGGGCCACTCTACATCTTGGGTGCTTAAGAAGTCAGCCTGCTCTCATCCTGCCTCGGGTTTCATGGCTTATGCCAGCGCTGACAATCCGGAGCCGCAACATGAATTTGGCGCCCAAACCACCTACGACATGGATCTCCCAGCACGAGCTCCCCCAGCACGCCCACGGCTCAACTTCGAAACTACAGCTGTCAGTCAGGAGACCATTCGTCCTACGGCCACCCCGCCGATTTGCATCCCGCTGCCGATCGAGAACCCCACCATCAATGAATCAGACCAGCCTGGTTTGAACCAGATAGATAGGTACATGCGAAATCGCGAGACCTCTATAAGCTTTGATGATGAGATCAAGCTGGAGTCAGGACACCGCCAGAGCATTCAGGAACCCCTCCAAAAGACGCCCTCAAGGGAGGACCGACGCGGGAGATCCATATTGATGGCAACCGAGCCAAAGTCCAATCGAGCCCACAGCGAGTCTGAACGATCACATTATGATCAGATTACAGGTCGTCATTTACCCAAATACTCCACCAGCCCGCCACGAGAGCAAGCTCGCATTGGTGAAGCTCGCTTTCCTTTGCTACAGCGGACGGTCGATGAGATGGCTCGCGAGTCTAATACCGACCTCAGCCAGTCACCCACCATTCCTCCCACCGAAGATGTCGTCACTCCTCGTTATGACGATGATTACGCCCTCTCACCTACTGTTGCCTCGCCTAACGATCAAGCCTTCTCTTACGATGAATCTCGATCATTTCGCCGCACTGCCTCGCAACGATGGAGGGACGGCGAGTTCTCTGCCTCGCCTCAAGATTTTTTCTCCCGAGCAGGAAGCTTGCGCAAGAGCATGCACGATATTGCGGGTCGCGCCTCACGTCAGACCACTTCGGGTTCCACAAAATCACCTAGATCCGCTGCATCGTCCTATCTCCGCGCTTTTTCCATCAGCAGTGGAACCAATGGCGATGGGCTAGATTCCGCCTCAGCATCGGTGGATGGTGAGGGCCAAACCATTGGTGACGATTACGTTCTAGGCAAGCGCATAGGTTTCGGTGGCTTCAGCACAATAAAAGAGGTAACTCAACTTCAGGATGGCAAACATCGAAAACTTGCTGTAAAGATCGTCCATCGGCGCCTGGTGGACAAGACGGAGATTGAGAATGAGCAAGCCCAAGCCGAATTCGAACACGAAGTTGAACTGTGGCGTTTTCTCAGCCACCCCAATATTCTCCCACTCGAAGCGGTCTACAAGCTCGACGAGGCTACATTCTGCTTCATCCCCCTCAACGTCGGTGGCACTTTGTTTGATCTGGTCAGAGCCAATCGCAATGGCGTTCCTCTTGAAACCGCCAAGTCTTACTCGTATCAGCTCGCCATGGGCTTGCGCTATCTCCATCTCGACGCCCGAGTCGTGCATCGAGACATCAAGCTTGAAAATGTTCTGATCGAGCCCAGCCAGGACGGGCAGCCAGGCTTACTCCGCATTTGCGACTTTGGTATGGCCGAGTGGATTTCCAGCGACAATAGTTCCGGGCCACCAAGTCCCTCCATCCATGACTCGGATCGGCCTCCTCAGAAACATATTGGACCAGCAGACACATCGACCTCTGCCTTCACGGGTGGTAGCCTTGAGTACGCCGCCCCCGAAATCCTACGCATTGCAGAATGTATGGATGCAAGTGAACCCGCCGAGCGTACAATAGTTTCGCCTGCTGTTGATGTGTGGGCATACGGGGTATGTGTGTATAGCATGGTGGTCGGATCTCGGCCATTCAACGATGCATTCCAGCCTCGCGTGACAATGAAGATCCTAGCTGGTGACTGGGACCGGCAGAAACTAGCTGATAAGGGTGGAGATGATGTTCTTGAGCTGGTCAAAAATTGTCTGGCGATGGAAGATTCCTCTCGCTGGGACATCAGTCGTGTGTTGAATTCGACGTGGCTGGAAGAGCTTGCCGCGAAGGATGACTCTCCTCAGCCCAGTACGACGGCCTGGCGACTCTAAGATCGTAGGGCCACTTATTCTCTATGACAGAGGCTATTCAGCCCTGGTATTCAAACAAAACTCCCTTGGATCTCGAAGGATACCAAGGTTCCTTTGAAGAACTCGTGTCTTGATCGAGGCGAGGCAAGACAGGATGGGGAACATCCTATCATCCGACGACCTCCACAACTTATTTACGAATCACTCAACTGCTCTAGGGATCGCCCTTCCATGGGCGGGAAGGGATCAGGAGGCGAAGAAGGATATGAATTACATTATGAATCACGACTCGAACTTCAGTACTTTTCGTGCATGGCGCTTTGCTTCCTTATGGTAGGTTCTTGGGCCTGGATAGTTTGATGAATTTGACATTTGGAATGTACATTAGAGAGGGTTTCGGTCGTTTTGTGTCAACATTGGTCCAAATGGCAAGCGTGACAGAAGAGAGAGTATCGAACGCATCGCTTTGCTAGGCTGTTAATGATAATGAATGATACCCTTTTTCTCAATGAAGTAGTGATGGGCATCTTCGAGGCACTCGGTTCATAGGTGTTCTTTGTTCTCCGATAATTGCTGGAGGAATACATAAGTTGAAGATTTGGAATTAGAGTCACCACCGGGACGTAGGCGGAATGCCGGAGGAAAAGGAAAGTTTATCCATGTCCAGCTGTCGAAATTTCCCCATTACTCTTCTATTCTCACATATTATCTTGAACCTGGAAATTGACAGAGACTTATGGGCTAGAGAGGTGGTGCAGTGATGGTCGTGAAATTTCGAAAACAGAAGCCGCGGCCCGCATGGCTGTGACATGGGTGAGGGGAGACACCCGCAAGCGGAGGTGAAATTCAATTTTTATCACGTGGGAATAATAAATGCCCTGGCACCTACCTGGCAGATATCGCTTTCTGACTCGAATCGCTTATCTAACACAATACCGAAATCCCATCACCGCCTGATTTGTACCTTTTAATCTACGGAGTAAGGAGTATTCCCTCGAGTCATTCCTAGGGTCCTGGAAAGCAATTTGGGGTACAAACATGGGTATAGAAATCCACCCGATCACTGCAGCAGACATCCCGTCCGTAGCAGACTGCATCCAAGCATCGTTCGCAGATGACCCATATCACCTATGGGCATTCGACACGCGACCAGGCAAGTTCAATAAAGAGCGCAACCTGGCAAGTCTGAAAGCTAAGTGCGAATGGGGGATGCGACACGCACTATTCTTCGTGGCCAAGGACTCGGAAGATGCTGAGGGCAAAGTCATGGGCGTCAGCATGTGGATGAAACCCAGGAAGGTGGCAGAGAAGGAGACATGGGCGGAATGGTGGGACGGATATCTCTTGTGGTTCAAGCAAGGCTGGAATCTGTTCCGATACCAAGGCCGCGGCGGGTTAAACAGCAAGCGATATTGGATCTGGAAACAGGAGCAAGCGAAGGCCCAGGCCGAGCTATGGGACGACTCTGAGGGATACTACTTCTGCAACATCGTCACAGTTAGACCGGGCATTCAAGGGAAGGGCATGGGCCGCAAACTGTTCGAGGTCGTCACGGAAATGGCGGACGCTGAGGGCCGTAAATGCTATCTCGAGAGTTCCAAGGAGACCCCCAACATTGCCATCTACGAGAAGATGGGCTTCAAGCTGGCAAAGAAGATGGTCTGTGAGGACGATGGTGTCGCCTGCGATCTCTTTTGCATGATCCGTGAGCCGCAGACGAAGCCCTAGGGAGCTCTCGATATGCTTCGGGCTCAGGGGACACTGATCGCGACCAGAATATGTCTTAGGCTGTCACCGGGCTGTCGAGGGACTCGCCGGCGAGATCTAGATCAATACGTCTAAACAAAGCAAAACAATAGACGACTTAACTATAATACTCGGAAGCGCCTTGCACTGCGGTTGAGCATGAAACAAGCCTGTGCGACACGTGACTAGGGCTTTCAGCCAGGCTGGGTCACGTTCTCACTCTCAAACCAGGCATCTCCACTGATTGCACAACAAACAGATGAGGCATCCCAGCTCGGAGAATTTGGAAGAGTACAGGATTTTACTTACTCGTAATGGGAAAGGAGGCATTTTCTCGGTTTCATTCCGAAGGCCTACGGAGGACTTTCTACTTAGGCTCTCGGCCAGAGTTGAAGCAGCGGCTGTTCGAGATGCATCGAAGAAACCCCTTGCTGGTCCTCGCTGGTTGGTGGCATGCACGACCCTAATGAGACGCACCAATCAACTGTTCAACAACCCCTATTAATCCTACATCATTCTGCTTGATCATCCTTCATCCCGCCCTCCACTTCTTCCTCCATCCTCGTCTCAAAGTCCCTCGTTTGTCGACAGCCTCGTGAGCTGCGACTCCTCCCCACCACCTCCCCGGCTCAGGGTCGTAAACTGTCGCAGAACACCTACTTTTCCTCCATGGTGAATCGTAGGCTTGTAGTTATGCCCGTTAGCAGCCGCCCAACCCCATGCGTGCCCTATCAATCGTAGCAATCTGCTCCGTATCTCGATCACACTTCACTACCATGGTTGTCGGCCAGAACCTCCTGACCCCTGTCTGATCTCTATGCAATTCATGCAACGCGTTGGTCTTTCCCTTTCTTTACTTACTCGTTGTCATTGCCCACGCAGCAGGTACTGCACTGACTCATTTGCGGTCTCTGCGATCTCTGGCCATTGTTTTCGAGTTCATTGACTGAACAAGATCGTTATCCCTTCCTTTCCCCTCATCGGCTGGATTTCCGACTGGCTTCTTGAACCACTACATTCAGAAAGAGGTGGAGGACATCTGACATCACGGGCGAAAGCACGTTCCCACGACGACTGCAATACTTGAACCAGGCTATCCGCTGTACACTCGACGGCCAGTCGTGGATTCATTGCCAACCTACCCAGGTTCCCAGGTTCTGTTCGCAGCATCTGTGCGTCCATCTGTTTCAGACCAGCAGTTGGAATCCGCTCAACAGCGTCATCTGACGATCTCCTCACCCAATTTGCCTGTGGAAGCTGCGCGACTTTGATTGCGATCGGCAACGATCTGTCGACTGCAATATCCCTACGCTCTCCCGAACACCACCTTTGCTTTTGACTGCAGTGTTTGCTCCGCGTATTGGATTTATCTTTCTTGGAACTGACGCAGATCGTCGTTGATCCTGCTGGCACCAGGTGACCAAAAGCGTCTTAACTCCCACTTAACGATTCAACAACCCCCTTTCTGAGGACTGGCTGGCGTGGGCAGAAGACAGTTCAATATCTGGATATCTGAGTTTCTGGCGCTCGCAGACCGTGACAAGGTTTCTGACAACGAAGTCAAGAGAAGTGTCCCGCAGTACAAGTCGTCGACTCAGACAACAAGGTGCAAACATCAATCATCACTGTATTGGGCGATCCGCGTCCGCGATGCCGTTGGTCTGAATCACCAGCCCTATCCTTCCTGTCATTCTCCCTTCCCGCTCCTTGTTTGCTGTCACAAGAACACCGAATTCCGAACACCGTTTGGCTCGATTCGTTGCGCGCTGCTGGTGTGCTGCTCTCAGCTTGCCAGACTTCAAAAGCGTCCTTGTCCTTCTGCCCAACCGTCTTCCAGTAACCAACTTCCATCTACCCATCCATCAAGCACGACTCTTCGTTCTCCCCCTTCAAACATGGGTACACGATTATTATCCCCGTGGGCATTGGCCTGCCTGCTGCTAGTCTTCGTACAAGACTCAACTGCCACATTCCGATTCTCAGACATTCAACTCGTCGTTGGATTCTCTTCGACCTGCACATCCGCCTATCAAAGCAGCATCGGCAACTGCAATCTCAGTGACTTGGCTGGTATTGGCGGGTCAGGCTCCTGCTCTTCAAACTGCCGGACGAGTATTCGATCCGCACAGTCCACGGTGCAGCGCGCCTGTAGCCGGGAGACAGCTGATCTGAATTCGTTGATCGGGAAGATCTTCGTCGGACAAATCGTCGAGTTCTTGTGCGACCCGGTGGCATCGACATCTGCCACAGCCACGGTGTCATCCGCCAGAACCACTGTTGCATCAACATATACAGCGAGCTCTGCAGCGACTCAAACCACTGCATCGGTGTCAACAGCTGCTTCAAGCAATTCCCAGGCTGCTAGTTCTTCAACCGATACCACTACTTCTTCCTCAGAGTCAGCCTCATCCTCCACATCCACCGATTCCTCTGCGTCTAGCATCACATCCGTTTCAACTATAAGTACCAGCACGACCGCCTCGTCGTCAGTAGCACCGACCACAACCGCCCGTCCGAATAACGGTGGCGGCGGTGGCAATCCGGGCGGCGGCGGCAGTCCTTTCGACCCTGTTGGCAGCACTAGCAACGGTGCAGCCATACTCTCTACGGCTCTCCAGCCACATTTCCTTGCGCTTGGCTTGATTTTATCATTATTGATCTCGCTATGACATTCATTATTGCTTCCAGAAGATTACGCACGAGAATGACGATATCCCTCTCTTTTCCCACAGAGACAAACACAGAACACAGTAAAAGGAAATGCATGAACCCTTTCTCCTGTATTTATGCTTGTCACCTTCCGCCCAAATCCAATCCTGGAGCTTGGAACTGACTCCTCCCCTGTCAATAACAGCGAATGAATGGGAGCGAAAAGTCGGAGAGAAACCCACAACAAAACAAAACAAGCTCCGCAAAACGAATCAGTTTAATCAATCTGGTTGCAGTCAATCGCTGTACATGTACTTTCAGCAATAGTAAATACTACGACGCGTGGAGTTGCACAAACCTATCTGACTGAATTTGACGATAAGACGACACAGACAAACAAACTAAACAAACTAAACCACCCGATGGGGGAGCGAGGAGGGGTGCTAGCGATATCCTAGTACATACCACGGTGTGCAAAACCCAGCCCCGAACAGAGAGCATCTGAATGAGCAGAGCCTCAGCCAGAGGCGGTGCATGTGCGCACGATCCCTTCCTCTTGCGGGAAAACCACAACGACACCCTGTAATAACAACAAGAGCAGAGAGCGCGAGCATTCATTGGAATTGCACAAGCAGAGCATGGAGTATGGAGTATTTCTTAATGACGCGAGCTCGTGTGGGATGAACGAGCCTGAGGGTTCCAAGGTCCAAGATTGAGGTCCAAGCCTAAGGGATGCACATATGTATCAAATGCTCTTTCAGGGCGTGCATAATACGCTGCCGTGCCAGGCTGGATGTTGTCGCTAATTCAAAGACGAATAAGGATGAGCCTTGCGACTGAAGTTGCGTGGCTAGTAGAAATGTTGTTTCCCCTTGTGGACTTGAATCCCCTAGGAATACATGAAAAATACCGGCGAGTTAGCAACATACCTTTGATAGCCTATTGTGGAGTACAAAGAAATACACACATACACACATACACCTGGCCTAGTCCTGACCCGAAGATAAAAAGGATTCCCAAAATCAAGGAATCGTAATTCTAAATCATTGTGATTGATTAGTGAGTAGAATAGGAAACTCTTGGTATTGCTCTGTACTCCTATTTTTGTGGTCGGGCGTGCTCGAGATAATAAGCCAGCTGCAATTGAACGAAGTATTGATATCGTCTGCAGTAGATACGTAAAATGCAAACCTCCTTCTAACAAGGTCTTCCTCGCGCCCCCCAAAATTGTATTTATGTATGTCAAGTCTGTCAAATGACGAACAAATGTAATGATGTTCACGCTGACTGAAAATGGGGAGACCTGATCAGTGGTCTGTCTGTCTTTTAAAACACGCGATTCGCCCAGATCTCGCCCAGCGTCCGAGAATCGAGGGGACTAGCAGTGAAGGATCATAATTTACTCTTCGCAGACTCCACGCCTTCCTTGGGAGGGTGGGTGGTAAGGCTTGTCTTCTGAGACGCCGAGGTCGCAGTGTCACCACTGGCGCCGTTGGGGAAACGAATCATGCCATCCTGAATGGTAGTTGCGAGAACGCAACCTTTCGCAAAATCCCACAAGTAGGAGTTATGGCAGCCTCTCTTGTCCGCGCTGAACGTCGTCCAAGACTCCTGCACAAACCATTTGGGTCTGCCCCTGTCATCGACCATGCACAGCTCATCCGCCGGCTGATGAAAGACGACCGTGTGCGACAGAGAAGCCATATCTGTGCGAATCTTTTCGAAGCCGGCCGCATGTTGGATCAGGAAGAGTGAGTTGCGGTCGGAAGCGTAGAGGTGTGCCGCCGCGTGGAGATTTAGGTCGATCGGCTCGCTTCCTTCTTGTTCGTCGAGGATGATACGGTAGAAGATCAACTGCCGCCAGCGAGTCGTGCCTGTGCCATCTTTTCCACCTCCTTCGCCCACTATTCCGTTATACTTGTGCATGTTGACTTTTCTCGTTTCAACACCGGGGAAGGCCGCTGCAGCGCGAGACCAAGCTTCTTTCTCCTCTTCTTCCCACCTAGATCGTCGTGGAAACCGATAAGCCAAAACCCGAGGAAATTCACAGGAGATAGATAGATCTACTGTAGTGCTAGAAAACTTACCACAAAGCATCCGCGCCGGGCGCCAGAGGATGGTCTTCGAAATCTTTCCCTTCCAAGACACTCCTATAAGTGGTAGTGATATGGTCACGGGGCAGGCTTTGGTGATTGAAGTCCTTCCATTTGGTGGCTCCTTTCTCGGGGCGCTTGAAGGAAACCGTGGCGACGAAACATGGCGTTTCCTTGAAGCCTGCGTCTTCGGAATCTTGGAAGACGTCCACGCTTCTCAGGCAATAGTTCCCGCCGTCACGGATCCTTCTGATTCGATACACAAAGGGAGTATCGATCGCGCCGGGTAGGATGAAGTGGCCCGTGACTTGCTGTAATGATGGCCACGACAAATTAGTCTTTCATAGGCTGGCAGAGCTTGTGGGGAGGGTCCTTGAATTTCCCTCGACGTACATGAACAACAAACCCCTCAGCGACGGTGCGACTGGCAGCGCAAACCGCCTGACTGTAGACATGTCCGCCGAAAGTTCTCTTATGCGGAGCTGGTGGCCAAGCGGGCGTCAGAGACTCGAATTGATCATCACCGAGTGCCCTAAGAGCCATAAGACGCTTCCATGAAATGGGCTTTTTGCCTAATAGCGTCTCAAATTTACGCGGCATCCCCCTCAAGGTTGAGAGAGCTGAGTAAGTGCTGGACGGGGATAATTCAGTTGAAGCCTCCAGCTGGTGAACAAGTGGGATGATTAAAACTACAAAACAACTACCTCAAAGAGGTAGAGGGATATATCTACAAGTAGGTGCGCACCCTCCCGAGGCAGTCCCTGCCACTGCCCTGTACCTATGCCTTCACCATTGTCGCAACTGATATCACGTGACTATGGATTCAACTAATTCATCAGAGAATATTTCCCCATCGAGGCTTCATGCTGAAGTGTGCCTTCGCAGCGATGCTCAAGTACTTATGTAAGATTAACCAGAACGACAACCTCGACGCCCTCTCACCCAAGGCGATATAGGAACGACGCGCTCCGGTGTAGAGTTCGATTCCAGGCTGTTGATAACCGACCATTGAATGGTCAGGAACCTGATGGTTAATAGAGCAGACATGCCTCGGTCCCGCCTAACTTGGCTTAGTTACGGGTCGGATATCCATTCCGAAATGCACCAGGATGCAACTCCCCAGCACTTTCAGTCATCGGTGGAAACCAGCTAGTTGCCCATAAATGAATGGCCGTGTCGTGGAAGGAGTAGTTGGGCCATGCAATGCATGAAGCAAGACGAGGGTTGGATTTTGGGGTTGGCCACAATTCGAAAGCCACCTTAAAAATAGCACTGGTGTAATTGGTGGGAACATATTATTTATGTCACCAAGACCGGACGTAGATATCACCTAGGATATAAGTTGGGGAAGAGTGACATCATCCATCTTATTCAAGGTGCGCCCTTCACCTGGGCAGTACGGAGTACATGTTTGATTTATCCCTTCCAAAGCAATTATTTATAGTACTGATCTGGCTCACATCCTTGGAAAACCGCCTTTACGCACCTGCAGCCTGCAAGAAGACTGCACGATAGTTTCATCCCTCTCAAAACCAACCACCACGAATTCACGATGTCCTCAAACCAAGACTCAGCTTCCGACTCATCTCAGTCTCAACCGTCCATGATAGCAGGCCATGCAAAGGTACCCTTTCTTCTGGTCCCTCTCGATTACTACTTCACCTCGACAGTCATCCCTCGCATTCACTAACCCGAATGCTGCAACTAGTATGTCCAAGGAGCGGTCTCCTCTGCCCTAGGGTACGATTCGGGCAAGCAGACGAAGAACGAGGCGGTCAAGGAGATGAAGGATGCACAGGCGCAGTCTGGCGACGGTCCGCCAGCGAAGTCGCGGATCCTGGGCTTGGCTGAGAGCGCCGCGGGCAAGGTCACTGGCTGTGAGGGCATGCAGGCCGAGGGCCAGCAGCGGCTGCCGCATGGTGCGGGCTCTGAAGAGACGAGTGGGACTGGTTGATGGGGTTGAGAGGTTTATGTCTTGGTGGGCGGTCGAATATTGGAATTCTGCCTGCGGAGTCGCTCAGCTCATCCGGCGAGGTAAAGATTGACAAGCTGGAGAGATTTCGCTTTCATTCGGGATTGCGAATAGGAGCCTGCATAGCATCGAAGTTACATCCGAGCCGACTTGAGTTTCTATTGTGCTGTACCCGAACTTCTATAGGTGGTCGCGTTAATTTCATTCTTTGTGCATTTTATGTTCTGAGCCTGTCAAAAGATATCATATGTCTCGTGGGCCATCCCCTTCCCTCTTTTGCGTCATAAATCCATTCCTGCCTTACAGTCGGCATCTCGTGTCGCTTTCGTAGGGCTCCGTATCATATGTGAAATAGTCTTGGTGTGTTTCTCTTTCTCGTCCTCATTGCTCAGTTCTCCCCCCAAGTCATATTCTTCAGTCACCACGGCCCAGCGTCAGCCCTGGGTGTAGGCAACGGGACTTCACCGTTTCCCGCCGCTCTCTCTACAATGACACTATCGTGTAGGTCCTCGCCGCCTTCTCTCATTCGGAACTCATCGTCATGCTCGTCGAGCCCGTCGAGCCCGTCGCGGCCCTTGTGCAGATCAACGCCTTCCCAGTCACGTGCGAGGTTGCCTTCAACGTCGGGTTCGGGGTAGCTCTTCGGTCCTCCGAAGTGGTCCCGTTCGCGTTCCTTGGCCTTGACTTCCTCAGCGTCGTAGTCCGGCTTCTCCCAGCCGTCACCCAACTCACCGAGAGTCACGCCATGATTTTCACCCAGATGGGTCGGTCCGTTGCTGGCCCTGTACCAGCCCTGATCCACCCACGCTGCGAGAAACTCTTTAGCATGCTCACCAAGTGAGAAGAAGCCGGGGTTGTCACGAGGGTAGAACATGGAGACATGGGCTGTTGTTTCGTCCTTCGCTTTGTCGTTGATGGCTGCTGTCCAGCTGAAGGCAGGGCTTGTGCCTTGAGACAGCTTGACTACCTGGCCTTGCTTACTGACGCTCACGGGAAGATTGCAAAACGTACGATCCTTGCCGGCCACACTGCTGGTGAGGCCATACCCTTCTCGAGCGCCTTTGCCCAGGTTGGTAAAAAGGTTGGCACAACCAGATCCTCTCTCCTTACAGGCGTCCTCGACATCTCTAACTCGTTTTTGCAAGCTTTCTGGCTTGAATAGCTCACCGACAAACAACAGATGATCTCCAGCCCATTGCCATCCAGCACTGAGCTTTCCCTTCTGTGAATATAACGCTGCTGCGCCCCCAGCCACGACCGCACCTGCTGCACCCGCGAACATCGCATACTTACCCCAAGACTGCCATTTTGGTGCGGCGGCGGCATCCGCTGCTGCTGACGTAGGTGCAGGGAGTGCGCCTACTGCTTTGCTGGTAGAAGCCACCGAACCAATGGCAGGCTCGGATTTCGAGCCCCAGCCGAACATGGAAGCCACCTCACTGTAAGTGTTGTAGGCATTCGCGACAGCTTTGTGGCCTCCCTCGATCCCATGCGCGACCATTCCTGGAGCTAGACCAAGGAAAGGTGTGTCAAAAGCCAGGATGCCTTGGATGTGTGGGAACATGAACGAAGAAATAGGGGAATGATTGCCATCATTCACAAGAATCGGGTGTGATGTTGAAGTGGAAGAATTCAACGTAGTGTTTGAGGGATAATTAGGTCTTTCGGGATTTTGTCGCGAGGATGCTGCGGTTATCGGTTGCTCTCTTGCAAGGAGAAGGTATGTTTCCGCAGCAACTATGCCTCCCATCGAATGCCCAATTAGCATGACATGGACGGATGGGTCGATCGTAGGTGACGGGGTCTGGTGAGCGACCTCCAGGTCGATGACTTTGTTCTCGAGCCTTTCGGTGGCGAATTTCATGTCAGCTTCTCTCTAGATTGTAATAATCCACCTCCTGCTAATCCGCACGTACCATTCTCGAAAACGAGCGACACAGTCTTTGAGTTCTCCTCGGGTCTCGAATTTAGGATATATGACGGCTAGGACATCAATATTTGGCAAGGCGTGGCTGGCGAGGGCTCGCAGGTGTTCGGGGAAGTTCCCAAAAGTATCATCGCCGCCCTGTTCAAATTATGAGCATCGGAATTGTCGTAAAGCCAAATGAGCGGGAAGAGAAGAGTCTTTCGGGCCCATTGTTTTGGTCGGAGAAAGAGCTCACCTTGAAGCCGTGGATGAAGACTAGAAGCAGAGTCTTGCGCATCCTTACCGAACCAGTACATACACGACCTCCGCATCATTCGTAGGATATGGAGCTTGTAGCTGGATAGAGTCACAAGTCGGCAGACATGCTTTATGGTCTCAGGTCGAAGGAAGCGGCCAGTGTATAAAGTATATTCACCTTCCCATACACCGTCCTCCGTACCCCAAAGACTTTCTCAGCCAGACACCGCATACCACAAATGTACAGCTGACGTTGAAATTACCTCGTGTCCAGATCACGTGCTCCGATATTGACACGTCGAAAGTTGGAGCGCACCAAAGTCACGTGTCGCTGACCAAGCAATGGATTGGTGACATCCAAGCACCCACCAGGGATGGAAAGAACACTTGAGCTACTCGTCCAAATACATTTACATAGTCAAGGAGCTAATCCGTGATTAGGAAGTCAAATTCTGATTTGTTGGGATTCAAGTCTGCTATTCAGACCCAAAGCTTTAGGGTAAATCAATTCTAGAGCAATTCTTGTGCAAGACGCCTTGGCCTTGGACTGTGTATCCACTCCAGTGAATACCCAAGTATATTCGTCATAATGTACCTTTACTTGATGCCGCCGTAAATGCATGTCGCTAAGCAAAGTTTCCTCGAAAATTAAAACACGCCGCGCTATGCTTGAAGCAGATCATGTCTGCCGCCGATAAAAGAAAGGAGTCGCTTCCACTCGCTTAAAAATGAAAATTGGGCTGCTGCAGAATGGGGGTAGAAGTATTGCTGTATTGCCAGCTGTCGAGTGGTATCAGCGGCAACAGCCCCGCTCGGCGGTCCGTGGATACTTTGCTCAATGGTTGATAATGAATCTGATCGGCTGGGAGATTCCTGCTCGATCCTTGGAGTGCAGCTGAAGGTGGTGGAATGAGTAGTGTGTTTACGTGCCTTACCGGGCGATACGGCGAGGTTCGGTAGGCCAAGAAGTAGGAAGGCGATAGCCCAGGCAATGTTGGCGTACTTGTTTGATACCCATTAGAGGGTGAAGTATGTGCTAAAGGAAAATGGGGAGGTGGTCTGGCACCCTCTCCAATAGTCGGGATTGGATTCTGAAACAGATTCTGAGGGATGGCAGATATTGGTGTCACTGGTTGGGAGTGTCCGCTCGTAGTGATGGGGTATACTGTTGACATCGCCCGAGTGGATGGAACCGTCAGAGGGGCGAGGTGTGTGGTAGAAAGGCCAAGGGATGACGGCACTCTAGAAGCATCAGGCCTACGGGCATCCAAGTAGACCGACGAGTTTGTTGGGTCTCCAAAATGACTGCTGGCTGGTGGAGATATGCGGACATTGTCGAGAGGATGGAGTGTAGCATTCGAAATACCGTTTGCTGGACTTGAGAAGCAACCTGAATGATGCGGTCTCTTGGCAGGCGGAAGATCTGAGGAATTGTCTAGACTCCTTTTTCTCTCCGGTCGGAACGAGTGTGAGATGTGCTGTCGTAGTGGTGAGTTGGGGAGTTGACTGGGTGCTGGCAAGGGGTGTGGCAGTGTTGGGTAGTTGTTGCTTTGTGAGCCCTGGTTCGCAAATGGGCCGCTGCTGTGATGGGTGGAGGGTGGTGAGGCCAACTTGCTGGGGTAGCTTTGAGATGTTGGTGTGACGGGAGTGGTACTGATGCCTCTGTTCTCGTCTGTCCGAGCTAGTTTCGATGCTTTGTCATAGAACGCGCCAAACCTTCCTAATCTGGCCTTCCACTGGGTCCACTCTTCAGCCGAGGCATATAGGTCATATCGCATATTGCTGAGAAATTCCACTTCCATGATGTGAACTTCAGTAACTGAGATTCCCGAAACCTCTGCCCATGTCTTGTTTGTGTACGTGTTATCGTCCAAGAATTTATTTGCCAACATCAAGGCAATAGTCAGAAGACGAAATTCGCTCCCACGTTTGCCGCTCACGGTAGGGTTGAAGCGTTTGAGCCTGTAGATAAACATCAATGCCAACAGAACTACATTTTTGCCAACCTGTGTGGTGCTGATTATTGTCGTTACCCATTTTCGGAAACCGATGGATGGCGTTGCATCTGGAAGTAGACCCCTGTCGACGACGCTGACCGATGGGAGATCTTCAGCATATTGGAGAAGTTTTGCAGTCTCGAACCAGAATAGACAAGTGATCTCTGCTGCGAATTCGGCCAGGCTCCCCTTACTCTTGTTCACGGATTCCGGAATTTGTAGATGGGGGGCAATTGCATTGATTGTATTCTCGTCGACCGGATGCGTGTTGTAGGAATTGGCATGGTTCGATGGAGGGACAACAGTATATTGGTTCGTCCGGTTGCCTGAAGTAGCTTGTCTGCTGTGTGAATTGATAGCATAACCTTCTCGATGAGCAACTGCATGTTGCGGAAGGGCCTGGCTGGAATAGCTAGGATAGCCGCTCTCCAAGGTCGCTGCAGGCATGGCCTTTAATGGCGGAGGGGTAGGCAGACCTGTAGCGAAGGAAATCCTGCTTTGATCCCACCTCTTTAGGCCGGCCGTGACGTCGGTTTCGTGAGGAAGTTTCGTGGTAGACCTTGGCCAGTCAAGGTTGTGGAGCGGTTCGTGAAGCCCCGACATGAGCAAATGTTGTTCGTAGGAAACAAAAAGAGATCAGAAGGGATCCCGAAAGGTATTCAAGTGACCAAGGCGACCGATGGTGAGTACAGCATTGAAGAATGGGAGCGAGGTAGGGATTGAAGGGTTGGGTGAAGTGGGTTGTAGGTGAAGGAGAAAGCCTCATGAAAGAATGTCGTTGAAACCCAGGGACATTGCAACAGCAAAAGGGAAACAGTTCAGTCACCCAGTTAATCACTGGTGAGTACTAAGTAGTAAGTGGTAAGTAGTCATTGCAAGTGACCAGCATGACTGATGTTTTGGAGTGATGGACTGGCATGGGCAGTGGAATGCAGGCTGTCTTTGAAGGTGGATCCGTGAACGGAAGACTTCACGAGGGTACTAGGCGGTGATTCTGAACGCAGATAGGGAGGATGGCGTATGGAGTACGGAATAGAGTATCAAGCACGTCCACTCTCCTAATGCCTAATGACAATAAAATGGAAAGTACGCAAACACTGGGCGAGTTGGCGGGTAAGGTTTGTGGCGGTCCAAACGAATGGATCATGGATCAAGAAAGTGCAAGCTGGGTGCTGCTGATGATCTGGCGCCTGGGGTGTATTTTCATGGAATCGTGGATACAGACTTACTCCGTACGATGGGCCTTGTCTTGGATGGCGATGGCAGGGCAGGCGATTCGAGGCTCGGCCTGAGGTTGATGTCAGGGCTCTCGCTAGCCCCCGTCCGGAGCAACAGGTTTGAGGAAGATGAGGCCGGGTCAGTTGCACTACTATCCGTCCTGGCATTGGGACATGCAGAGACGAGGCAGGAATCAGACTGAAGGGTCAAAGGCAGCCCGCAGAGGCAAGCTGCGAGCTGGGTAGCAGCGGCGAGCCAATCAAGGATGAGGCGCAGGGACCCCAGGATGGAGCAGGATAAACTGGCGCAATCATTGCCAAAGCGGACTAAGACGGGATGGCGGAGTCCCAAGTGTAAGTGCGAGTGCAAGTGCAGGTTGACGGTACGGGTAATGGGATGGGATGGGATGTTTTGGATAAGATAGGATTACTAGGATGATGGAATGGGCTGGGCTGGCGGAAGCAAAAAGAAAACGAGCGGGAGAATCGGGGGTGACGGTGGGCGGCGAGCAAATGATGGGCCAGTACGACGAAGGGAGAAGAACTAAAGTGTGAGTGGTGACGGCAACTGAGCGAAGGGGACATGGGACCATTTGGGCGATGGGACGATAGGATGATGGGACTATGCCAATCGATGCGAAATAACAACATGTCCAGTGTCCACCGACCGCATTTAGCTCAGCTGTCGTATCGAAGGCTGTAATTGTAATATTGATGTACGGATACGGAGTACTTGTTACAGGTACGCCGTACGCCGTACGCCGTACGGGAGCACTCGTACGCGGATACGTGAGGACCTTCCAACCTAGCACGAGGAGGTAAGCTTTGTAGGAACAAGGGCACAAAGGCCCAAGGGGGGATGGGATATTGCAGTTTGTGTGGTCACGTCTGCCTAAGCCCTGACCTCCGAACTCAGCGCTTGGAGGATATTTTCTGAGCCAGGGACTAAAGAAAAAGCCTTAGGTCCTAGTGAACTTTTTTTTTTGACATGCCCCTTGTCGTGGAGCCCGAGTGGCCCTACGAAGGGAGGGGGAGGGGAGTTGTAGGGTGCACCGTACAAGTGCTCCGTACTCCGTACTATACTTCTAACCAGGGATGAGGGTGGAGTGAGGGCTACGAGTCCTCCAGATGCTCTGCGCCTCTACGCATTCGCCTCGCTCATGCCGGGTGGTAGAAGCAAGTGCTTTGGGAGCAGTCCCCCGTGCTAAGTACCCATACGGTAAAGTATGTAACAGTGTTTGGCTTCAAGCTTGACGGAGCCGACCATGGCCAAAAGGGAAGGGAGCGACTTGTGGTTGGAGCGACCCGGATTTAGTACTAGTTACGTGCTACCGTAGGAGGAGGTACGGAGTACTTGGATGAGTGCACAGCTGCACTCACTTCCTAGGGAGGAGGAGGTGTAGGGGAGACGAGGTGGGGATGCTTCATGCTGGGCGCAAGGGAACGTGCTACCAAAAGTGTCAGTTGCACGGTTCCATTCCCAGGACGGAGGACGGAGTACGAGGACTTGGGGGAGGCAAAAGAAAGGGACTAGGGCCAGATTTAGCTAGCGCGGGTTGAATGTGGGAGAAAGAGTTGAGGCAAATCTGGATGATTTTTGATGGTGACGGCGACGGTGACGGTGAAGGATTGTGTGAGGCGAGAGCCCACAGTGAGTGGTGAGTGGTGACTCGTGAGCATCCAGATCACCCACAGCATCCCTAGCATCCCTAGCATCCATCCCAGCTGCGCCAGACTCCAGTGAAACCCCCGTGCGCTACTGGTTAAGGGCTGAACCCAACAAGTGACGACTTTGACAAGCCCCAGTGGTCAGTCCAGAGTAGTGCACGAGTAGTGCACGGCAGTCGGCTGACAGAATTGCAAGGTGAAATTAAAGCCTGGGCTGCAAAAGCGGCCGGCGCTCCCTGTTTGGCTGCTGCAGTGGGTGCTGGTTGCTGGTTGCTGGTTGCTGGCTGCATTCCAGGTGTGAAGTGGGTGTCCGCGGTGATGAGCAGCGTGACCAGGGCCCCAAGAACTAGTTCGAGTCTGAAGTCTGAGGCCTAAAGTCTGAAAGCAGCGGGGCCAGGGCGTCTGAGCATGAGGGTTTGTTGGCTTGGGCTTGGGCTTGGGCTTGGGCTGGGTGGGATCCGCTTAGCCAGTCTGTAACCGCATGAATCGCGGCATTTGGCGGGGGGCCACTGAGCCACTGGGCCAGCGAGCCAGCGAGCCAGCAGGGCCCTGGGTGCTGGCCTCAGTCATAGCGTTTAGATCAACAACACAGCTGCGACCTGAGCACCCACCTCCCACACACCACACACCACCGCAAAATGAGCAAAAATGGGGCGTCAGAATGCCCAGGATCCAGGCGGTCACAGCCCGTAGCAGGTGTGATTTCGGCGCTGCCTTTGGACGATGGGCAGGGGCTCAGCAGCACGTCACCCCAAAAAGTCATGCCGCCTGCCGTAGCGTAGGTGCAGTGTTCCAGAGTCTCGCTGTTGGCTAGGCACTAGCCACTAGCCACTAATCCAGATCATCACTCCTTGACATTGCTGCCTCCGCTGAGATTGTTGCAGCTGATCCTCCGACACCCTCTACGAGTCCTTGCCCCAATCCTCAGCCTGAGATCCAAAAAAACTCGCCTGGGACTCCGTACCGAGTGCTGGCTTCTGTCAAAGGCCGCGCAGGCATCTCCAAAGTTTGTAGAGTGGACCTACGAGTAATACATGCCTCCAAGAACGCTTTCAGGCACGTCACTCAACGCGAGACAGGAGGCGACGTACGGAGTCAGGGTACTACATCCTCCAGCTGATTTTGTTCTCGACTGTCTCGTTCAGCCAGTGCACCATTTCAGAACTCCTGCGCTGATCGAGCAGGCGAGGCGTGTCCGGCAGAACCAGGTGGTGGTGGTAAACTGGTACTCGTAACTTTCGCAAGTCGGTCGGCAGGCAGGCGGCGGCGACTGTGCCACGAAGAACCCATCATTGAGGCCCAATGGCCTACAAGCTACAGCAATAATTAATTGCCACTTACCTGCATGCACGGGGTTTGAAGCGAACAGCCTCCTGTTGCCTTTCGTGACCTTCAAACGAAAGTATTGTCGTACTACTAGTCTCCTACTAGTGAATTGTAACTGGGTGGAACTGTCGAGAAAGCAGAACCGAGGGAGTAGCCAGTCAGAGAGCTTTCCCGGCATGTGGTAGCAACATGACCAACGCCCAGACTTCACCTTGTGATGATGTGCAATGGGATGTTGGATCCGGCACCGCGAAAGAATAATAGGAGTCGATCGACGGCTGGATAAACATCAGTAGTCACTACCTACTGGTATGTAGGTACCAGCATAAAACCTGCATGGAGGGTGTGACTGCTCCGTACTCCGTACACCGTAATGGGTGCGATGATAATCAAGCCAGACACGGAGCACACGGATTTTGCGTCAATGGTACAATACTAGTCGCTAGTGTAAGCGAGGACCGAGCAATGGGCAATATTTTTAGAGGGTGTATGTAGACCAAATTGTGCTGATGCACGGTTTACGGGAGAGTTTAGTTCTCCTACAGATCTTATAATATTCTGCTTTCCTGGTGGGGACCAAGTTCTCTGGCATGTGGCGCCTGGCGAGTCTGACCAGGTCCGTGAACAAGGTTCACGATCGATGGAGAGAAAGGTTCAAGAACCTGGGTCACGACTCACGACTCACGAAGTTAGGGCTGCGGATCCCTGAGTCAGGATCTCGATTTTGCAGCCTCAAGAAAACAAATGCCAATATAATCCTAGATCATTGAAGTGTCTCACAGCCCGGCAGCCCCGTTTACTCGTACCCCAACTGGCCCCTTGCTCGCGGATCTGTATCAAGCTGTTTTGTTGACAGCGATCAAAGCACTAAACTCTCAATTGAATGCCAAATAGTTTGTGCGAGGAAATGCCCGTGACGTAAAACCATGTTAGGTACCGCCTCACAGCCTGCACTTGGAATAATCTTTTCAAAACTGGGCATGGGTCCAGCTTTGGACGGAGGATTTGGATTGGAAAAGTGGGCCATGGACTGCTCCTTGGTATTTCTGCACATTTATTTTGGTGGCGTATATTTTCGCCTGCCTTCTCGTACTACCCTGCTACTGGCCAGGGAAAGAACTGTGAGAACATTGAATACTATATCCGAAGGGTTGCTGAAGAGGAGATACTGGACTTCTCTGCCACTGGTAAGGCCCTTGGAGCCACCGAGACATTGGTTACGAAACGTCCGTGTCGTCAACAACAATGTTGCCCCAAGGCGAGGCACCATTGAGGACTGAAATAGAAATGACAATCCAAGCACAATCCATGATACCATTGAGAAACATCTCGTGCACCTGTGCAAGGACATGGAAGGAAGGGTGTGCTCCGTAAGATAGAGAGCCCCAGTAACTCCGTATTACGTTGGAGGAGTGAAGGACGGAGTAGAGCAGCATTGGTATCGGTATTCGGATCGGGTAGTGGGAAAGGGGCAATGCCAGTGACGAGTGACCAGTGAGCGGTGACTGGTGACCGACCACTGGACTCGTGGTCATTGTCGCAGCATCCATGCGATCCATCCCAGGTCCCAGGCCCCAGGTCCCAGAAATCCAACATTATATCTGTCCGGAGGACCGAGTACGTTGATCTCATCTGCAAGTGTCATTCGTCACTTGAAGGACTGTCGAATATCAAGCGAGGCCATGGTTCACAGAGTGACTTTCCGGATCACTTCTAGTTTGAGTGGCTCCGACACGGAACAGTCTCTTACCTCGCATGAAAAGAAACGTCGATTGTGGTTCTCAGTTGGAGGCTCAGCATGGGCCACAGGAATTACGAGAACATCCACTTGAATTTAGGTCGCGCCCAGCTTTGATGCCAGTGGCAGTGAGAGCAAGGCCTTGTTACAAACTACTGACACGAACCTAAAACGGAAAGTGGGCGGGAACGGAGTTAATTTTGCAGAGAAAAAATTCCTGGGCCATCTCGAATCCAACAAATAAGCTATTCCTTCGCTCAATCACGGGCCAGAGGACGAGGAGGCGAGCAGGTTTGTACTGGACCTAGACTGCTTACCTGTGTACCTGAGTCTGGATGTAGGCACCAGGGACTGTACGCGGTAGGACAGGAGGGCTGACGAGGCCAGTCCACGGGATGCGGTCGACAGGAGTACTTCGGACGGCAAGGTACGGAATACGAGTAAGGAAAAGGCGCTGGGTTGGTTGGGGAGCATGTCTCGCATCTCGCGTCTGGCAGTTGGCAGTTGGCACTCTGCCTGCATTGGCTCAAGGTTCCAGAGCATGGGGTACTCGTCCTGGGTAGTACAGAACATGTAGCAGTATTCGGGAGGAGATCAAGAAAAGGAATAGGCAGGTCTTGACACTTGGAGGCTACAGCCCTTAATCTTTTTTCGGGTATGAGCAGCGAATGCCATTACTAGCATTCTCATCGATCAACCCGAGCTTCAAGGTTGTGGCATGACAGCAAATCCCAGAAAGGGGAGAGGGATGACAGACCTTTACGCAAGACGAATCGCCCGGCCGACTCATTCTTGCAGATCCGTCGTAGAAGTGTGGCCAGTAATCAGACTAATCAAGGCGTCCATGGATTTGAACGCCAATGATGGCGATCATGATGATGGATGATGAGCTGGTCAGTAGTCGTGGAGGGCAAGGGGGTCTCCTTTTCGGAAGGCCCTTCGGGCGCTCGTAAGAAAACCAAATTCGTCTTCACCTTGAGACTCATTGATGGTTGGACTGGGCAAGTTGGTGGCACAGAACACCCATTAGGCCCGAGACCCGACGAATGAGCCTGAGGCACCTCCTGCAAGCAAGAAATGTGCGGGCTGCCTCGACGAGCACTGGTATTGCAGCTCCAGCCTGAAGCCAGCGTGAAGGCGTGCACCAAATCTTGAGCCACCAATCACGCCCCCAGACCCGTCAGTCCAGCTTCCAGGTTGCGCTCTCCCTTCTGTTACCCGCACTGCATGTTTTGCCCTTGTCTTATAACGCCACCAACTACTACGGAGTACTGGCAACAAGTTTAAGCTTGAAATCGGCAAGGCCTGGCGAGGCAACTGAGGCGGGCCTGGCGAGTTGGGGGCAGTTCGCAACCCTTCAGATATTTCGAGTCATCCACTCTTCGGCCGTCGCCACCAGTTGTAAGTGGTAGCTTGTCACCACCACCACAACAAGTACGGAGTACTAACTCGTAGTACTGGTCCTTGGCCATATTGCAATACTGCAGTCCCCAGCTACAGCGGCAGTCTTACTCACTCCTCGTACTCCGTGCAGCACTATGCACGCAGAGACCCGACCATCGACGATGTTTCTAACTGCCCAGGGACCCCAGGGGCGTATTCCGTCCTCCCTGTGGGATGCGCCCCCCTTCCATACCTGACGCTTGCTCTGACTGGAAGGTTCAAGTCAAGGCTCACGTTGTCATCATCATTTGCTCCGTGCCGATGCATTACGAGGAGATACTCCGTACTATCGTGGGTGAGGTGTGAACGAGAGTCGGCTGCCTTCTACTCTGCTGATTACGGTTCCTTCGTCCGACCATCACATCCACTTGCGCTTGCGGATGCGCGAGATGGCTTTGCTATTGCATCTGATTTGAAGGACTGGCCCTCCTGGATGCCCTCCTGGCCCCAGCCGCTTCCGGACACCTTCCCTTTATGCCAGCAGTGTCGCAGAGATCTCGGTCTTTTGCTTTCATTACATTTTACCCACAACATATCAAAACACTGTATTAAATGCTCCCCACCACCATCCTGGAAACTTGATTGCTAGGCACGCCTTCATCCTCCTTCTTGTACAGATTGATACTTGGCACTAGGTTTGGAATTACACCAGATCTGTTTGGTTGATTGGCCTGGGGCCCCTCGTCAATGTCTGCCTGGCCTGACGAGCGAAGTCACGGAATATCCTTTTTTTCGCAGCTCCCTAGGTAGTGCCTTTCCCTGATCGATGATGACACCTGCTTTCTAGCGGATCTTTCACTTCCTTCAACAGACTTGCAGTTCGAAATGGAGTCCGTTACGATCTCCACCTGGTCAAGCTCCCTGCCTGGAGGCGTCGTCAGTACCCGTCTACGGACTGCCTCGTACAGGGGAGCCTGAAATGATGGCAAGTTTTGTTGTTTCATCTTTCGGCTTCTCTGTTCTTGAAGATCACCGGAATCCAACGAGTCAGAACTCTGGATCTGTAACCTCCGAACAGATTCCTGTTTGTCCAATCTTGCGGTGTGATACGTACAGTTTAATCGAGACGACAGACAGACTACCTTGTACTGTGCTGGGGCGTTGCTCCGTCCTACAATGTCCTGCTGTTGCCTTTCGCGACTTTCAAATCCCTGTGGTCCAGGCATGTCTTGTAGGAAAAAGTGCCGTCTTCTCCAAACCGGTATACAAGTAGGTATCGAGTTGATCCTTGAATCCTTGGGCTGTGCCGCTTTGATACAAGGTCAGCTCATCAAGGAATGTAGTACCAACAATATCGCGAGATACCTAGAGCCCCGACACCAGATCACCCCATCAACATCAGTGTTAAACAATGTCGCCGTCTTGAATCAGATATACACCCCGATATCAAGAGCTTTTGAGATTACTGGTGCAGGCTCCTCACCCGGTTGCGACCAAGCTAAGAATCAGCGCCATGCACGATGCCATTTTCTGCAATGGCCTTCTCGGCCCATTCTCTTGATTGCAAGTAGTCCTTCCTCGGAGGTATGTTGGCACATTGGGAAGTCGATAATTCTACGCTTCCCGCTTTCAACAACAGGGCTACTCGAGAGTAAATCTGGGCTAGACCATTGGTCTGTGAGAACGGTCAAGACTGCTTTCGTGTTTCTGAATCCACGACGCCTAACGCAGCAGGTGCGGCAATATTGAGGGTTGACATGACTTTTGCTGAAGACAGACCATGAGGTCCTTTCGGCCCCATGCGTGTACGGCGAAGTGATGTTCGTAACTTACAAATCACCAGCACCACTGGCAGCACCACTCATGAGGATTCTGGAGGCTCCGGTACTCGGCACCAATTGGCAAGTGAAGAAAACTAACGAGAAAGCCACAAGCTTGTCCTTGTTGAGCCTGTTCAGCTTGTTCTCGTACGTACATTCGGCCCTGATATGTCCTCGTAGATCGAGGACTTTGAGGGTCAGTCATGGACTTAGAAGACGAGTAATAATGAAAACATGATTCCGTGACTAGTCAGATACTGCAGCTAGACCAGGAATAGGCAGGCCTTTATCGAACAGCCTAAAGGCTAAAAACTAGGTGAAAACTTCCAAAAGTCACATGTGTGTGTGTGTGTGTGGTTCCCCTCCTCGATTTCCCTCGCGAGTATACAGGGGCCATTTCAGTCTAAGCCAGACTCGTCTGACATCGCGTTTGGGCGCTCCGTGTCCGCTAGTCGGTTAGTATTGAGTAGCACCGACTAGCTGGGACGAGGAGGGCCTCCTCCACGTGCCGCTGAATTCCGGGCTGCCGACCACTGACCAGGTGCCTTTGGCGCAGCTGGGCCGTTTCTTCAAACTTCAACCGACCCATGTCAAGGTGGGACCATCTTTGGTCTCTGCTTTCCAAGCTTTCAAGGGTTCTCCCACTGATCACTGATAACTCTGAGTGGCTGAGTGGCCACTGGGCAGCAACCACACTTTGTTGCCAAGTCTGGTGGGGAATCAAATGGATCTTCGCCGACATGCTCTTAATTACCAATCTAACCTCAATCGCGGCTCGAGATTTGTTGAACACTGCCCTTGTCTGGAGTAGTTGGTAATATCAAATACGAGGCATCCAGACACGGAGGGACGATATCATGCACAGTGTTGGTGCATAATTCAATCAACTATTCCAAACAGTCTACTAGTGCTTGTGGTGAAGGGAGTTTCCAGGTCAAGCGGAAACACACACCCCTTCCGTTGACCACATCTCCTTGCGGCATGCACCAACCAACATCTGGACTCCCTCCTCAGTGAGAGTGCGCTTTCTTTGCCTTGCCTGCAGGCAGCAACAATGGCCCGTTGGGAAGGGTCAACCCCAACTCTCATTGCACTGCTCACAAGCCAGAACATCATGAATTGCACCTTCTCTCCTTGTCCCACACTTTGGATGGAACTCGAATCGGCTCTCTCGTGGTGACTCTTCTTCCCGGGTGCGAGTGCGCAATTTTGTCACTCCTAGTGCGGAGTCACCTAAATATCCCCGTCCCCAGCTAAACTCGTTGAGGTGTCCGCAAAACCAGCGTGGAATGTTTCCCCGTGAATCCTTTCTGTGGTCCATCGGACGTCCATCACTTACACGACAACCGATGCTACCGCGCGATGATGATGATGCTCTAGATCTTTCGTTCACAGCAGCACAGCTAGCTTCATATGCCCCGCCATCAATCACAAGGCGTTCGCCACCTCAAATGCAATATCTAAATCTTGCAGTTCATCATCTCCAGCTTGAGAAAGTGGCAATCCTTTTCTGTGACGGCGATTGGCCGGTGTACCCTGAGTTCTGTCCGACCTGACAATGTTCAAGAAGTCTGTCACCACAGAATAGCCAACATGCAGCTCGCCACAAGTCATGACATCTGCAAATCTATCCTCGTCCCAGTTCATGACATCAATTTTGTGAGATTCGTCGAGACAATCTAGGTCTACTGGTCAAGTCCATCCCAAGCGCTGTCCCAAAAACTACCATCAGCTTCTGTTAGGATACGCATCGAAATCTCCATTTCTGATACCATTATCTCGTAGCACTCCAGGTACGTTGGGACATGACACAGCAAAAATGGTTGATTAGGTAGGCCACTGGGCCCGGCCTCGTCCTTCTATCGATTACAACCAGTCAATTTTCAAACCCCTTTGGCTCAGTCGTGTCATGTCTCTTTCGTTTAGTTTGTCCCTCTCTTTGGCTCTTCTTCCTTGCTGGTCGTGGCTGATATGACAATGTCCTTCACGTTCTCCGAAACTAATTCTCCTACTCTAGGAGCCTGGGCCATCTAGACGAACCATCATGCTTTTTGCCTTTGCCCTGGGTGAACATGTACTGAGCTTGACTCCTCCGACAGGCTTCAATCAGGATACATAAACCAATTCGATGCAACGAATCCGGTAATACATGTGAATGTTGAGGATTGGGTCCTGCATGTCTACGAATTTAGAGCACCAGTTGACACGTCAAACAAGCAATTACCAATGAGTGGTGCCTGGATATCAAGCGGGATGGGAGATCCCTATGCCCGAAGCGGTCCAGGTGCAAACGCACCGAGACCTCATTCAAACCTTTCCTCCACATATGGCTGGAAAAACTTATTATATCTCCTCCACTGATGATAGCTTGCCTAGGCAGCATAAACACTGCTCACTGGGGTCTGCAACAATACCAGGAACGCTGCTCATCGCCACCACGCATGCCACGGATACCCGAATCTCGTGAAGCCCCCAAGCCGTCGAATGTGACTCTTACGACGAGTGAGCGAGATTCCTCTATTTGCTGCCCGAACGAATGAAAATTGGGCAAGCAGAGTCCAGCCCTCGAGTGTAGTCGCCAGATTGTTCAGCACATGAGTTACTCGTATGAGAGTGGCCCAGTGCGTGACAGGCAAGACAAGGCAATGCTGTACGCCCTGTCTTTGCAGTACGGATTCCTTCTTTGCCAGGACCACGATATTTATCTAGGTAGGTGGTGTGTACGCAACTAGTTGGGTGCATACACACACGGTCCATGCATTCATTGTGTTCTTTAGATTTCCTGTTCCAACCCCCCCCCACCCAAATCCCTTGAGAGGCCCAGCGGCGTCAGACCGTTCGAGCAATTGTACGGTGTATGTTCCCGTACATGACCCATCGCAATCACAAAATAACCGCCAGACCGATAGGAAGCAAGGTATCTTGTATTCTTTCTTGTTTGAGGAATTCCCTCGGTGATTCGGTGCCTTGCCCTGCCTTGCTTCGGTCTAGCTTTCACGGATCCATCCTGGATTCATTTTGAGAAACTGGCCAGTGCGCACCTCATCCATCTTTACTTGCCATGAATCGACACAGACAGTATTAATAGTGTTGTATTGTTTTTAGACCTCACCCTCTTGAGTGTGAGAATGCTAAGTCCAATATTAATATGCTAATGCTAATGCTATGTTGATGCTACGCTAATTACAGAAGAGTCCTTCATTCATCCGAGACCCGGGGTCAATCCCAATCCCAACCTGCCTTACCGAATGTTTTGGTCGTAACTAATTCCCCATGACCCAGATAACGGGCTTTATTATTAGGATGTCAAATCTCGTGGATAAAGTGCTCACGGCGACATTTAAATCCCTGAATGATGTCTCAACGCCTCCCATCGGTCGGCCAGACCGTAAATGACAACGCTGAGCGATAATTTCCTGAGAAGTAGCCTGAGATGAACGGCAGTTGCTCATAGAATGGTTAGCGTCAAGGGCCAAGAGGTTGATATATGGATGACGGATATCTAAGGAAAGACCGGGAGGTACTTTCAGGAAGTATATTCGCGTTCCCGGTTGCGATAGTTCGGAGGTTGAGACTCAAAGTCCTCGTAGGTACCTAACTGCTGTCGAATATCTCCGTACTGTAGGCCTTGTCGAGAATCATATGGTAGTGCTTGGTGGTAGGACTGGTCCCGGCCCAATGAGTGGTTGGGAACTATTTGAGGTTGGTATTCCATGCTACTCGTTTCGTAAACGCTTTCTCGACCACCTCCGTAGATGCTGGTTCGGTAATCCTCGGTGGGTTCTAACAGGGAATCCTTAACGTCCCAATGTCCCTGTTTGGTGCCTACGCTGAACTCGAGGTCTTCTTTTGTGATACTGTCCCAATACTAGAGATAGAATTAGTCAAAGTGGGAGACCGATTGCAGTTAGGGGTTGACTAACCTTGTAGACCATCATCACGGCCAATAAATTGCAGACAGTTGCGAAGAATAAACCGTCTAGATAATGATTGACTCCTTCGCAAATATTTTTGGCGAAGACATATAAAATAACTTGGCCGGCGACAAAGAACAGGCCGCCAAAGGCAAGGTCTCCCAGGGGCCACCGGTCCTGAAGGGTATTGGCCACCAGGATGATTTGCATGACGAAGTAGACGGCCACGCAGATAGCATTGATAATATATAAGACAACGAAAAGGCCGGTGGTGTTGGTTGGTGTCAACCCTGCCCATCCCTTGAACGTGAGTAGGCTAACAGCAAACCCAATGACAAACATGAGCACACTGCCCAAGCGAAGGAGCCAAACAGATAAGGTGGTTCCATCTTCATACAGCTGAAACCCCACAAAGCCGTTGATGAGGAGACTCGTGCATAGGGCGCTAGTTAGGCCGTTCTGCACGGCAACAAACCAAGGGTACGGGCCGGAATTTGTAGCTTGTAAGACACCAGCATCTAGGACCAAGCTGATGATGGTCAACAGACTGTAGATGTAAAAGAATGTCAAGATCTCTCTTCTTCCGACTGCAGTGAATTTCGAGCGGACGTGAAAGATCATGATTGCTGTCATTCCTAAGGCAGCAATGTGGGCGAAGTCGGTGGCGGCCTGGAAGATGATGGTGTTGGCCAACTCAATGGACCTTGCGCTGCATGTTGGCAACAGCGCGGGATTACGCTCAGAGGTGAATTCGGTGGGTGTACCGAGGACGTAGCACAGAGGAAGGGCGGCTTGCTCGCATATCGAGTCGAAGGAACCAAATCCCATCGTGGGTGGTTAAGCCCGGCAGGGCTTTAAATCAAGCAAATCAATGGCGCGTTTGATGCAGATATTTATCAATGATTGAAGTGTCCTGGGCTCTATGTTCTGTTGTCGGGAACAGAAATGGTGTAAATCAACCAGGTTCTGAACAACGTCTGTCGTCCGTCGTCTGTCGCGCCAGGAAGTTTTCTCGAGTGGCGTGAGGAGGCAGGGGAGAGGCTGCGCAACAAAGATGGGTTAACGACGTGAACTGAGATCGGGGGATGTCAGTGAGAGTGCAGGTGCTTGTCGAAAGTCGAGTGGGCAAGTTGAGGCAGTAACGAATGTCGCAAGATGCAATAACGAACTTGAAGCGAATGGAGAGGAGAGGGCGTCGTCGTCAGTGGTGTACAAAAGGCGTTGGCGGGCAACGAAAGAAGTGGAGGGACAAAAGCGAGAAGCAAGACTGAATCTGTCTCACCTTTTTTGAATTCCAAGGAAGGCGCAGGGCCGCGCAGCCAAACACATCCCTCCATCTCATCTGAATGGCGGCCTACTTTGAGTTTAGCGTGGCAGGCCCCACCCCTCCGTTGCTGTGGCTGCCCCTGAAATAGCACACTTGCACTATCTACAATATGCTTCAACCTATATATTTCACCTTGGGTCATTGTGATCCGCTCGACTATCGCCGTACCACACGACACTCATAATGGCATCAACTAGTCTAAGAACACTGCGGAGTTTTATGTACCAGAGGTTTAGAGTGTTGAGGATCAAAGTCTCAATCTACATTGTGTCATTGCTTCTGAATTAAAGGGTACTTTCGCCCGGGGTATCGTCATTCAATAATACCAGCTTTCGCACACTGATCATGCTTGCCAGGCTTTGCTCACTACCACCCATGAATACATTCAAAACTCCACCATGGCAGTATTGCATCTCCACAATCCTTCAATAGCAAACGCCAAATGCTTTCTTGCGTCCGTAGTTCATTCAATGGTGACGTTATTCCATGCTGTGGGTCTCCGACTCAGCAGCCAATCATCACTTCATAAGTCATGAGTCTTGAGACTCGCTTTGAGCCGCCTCAATTGATTCACTGCTCTTGCTACGACATATTGAGCCCTTCCTTGAGCAGAAGCAAGCCCATCAACCATAACTGTGGTGCGTATTTGTTGCTTGATTTCAGCAGCGGTCACATGTTGCAATCGATCCAGTACTGTAGGACGCGGCAGGGAAAAGTTTGCCCAGGGTACTGTCAAGAGTCGCTGTACCTCTCCGAGTCTATTCCGTGATGCTTGCAGCATGTCCGCCGCAGCTACTTTCAGGTGATTTACAACCCAAGATCGAACGCCCAGCTGCATATCATCATGCGGCACATCGGCTGATGACACTGTCGCCCGTATTTTTCGGAACCGGGCCTTTAGAGCCATGCCAATAGTGTTGATGTGATTGACGAATTTGTGAGCGGGAATATTCTCTCGTGCATCAGCAACTTGTCTTGCCAAACGCCCAATGGTTTCTTGAGCAAAGCCATTGACAGCATTGAGGGCTGTTTTCAACCTATCGTAGCTCTGAATGGATTGATCTCCGAATGACAGAGTCAAAGTCTCTGTGACTTGCGGGTTGGTCATCGTCAATTTGATCTCAATATCTCCATAGCTGTCGCGAGGCTCGAGATTTACACTAAAGACTCCATCGAAAAGCTCCTGCACTATGACAGGAAGGATTTCTTCTCCGCGTTTGAGACTAGCATCCAACACCGAACGCTTTCTGCTTGTGGTCGCTATCTTTGGCAGCTTTACCATCAGTTGGCTAGCACTTGCGATACCAACCTGAAAATGTGCCTCCACGTCTCTTGTCAACTCATTACGACTCACCGACGCGCTTGCCAGCTGTTGTTGCCAAGCCTCGTCATCTTGGGCCAAGGCCCTGAGTGACTGCTGTGAGGCGCTTGGGAACGCTGTCTGCATGGTTGGTAACATAGAAGGAGTGGAACTGACAGCTGCCGTTGGAGAGCTATCAGCAATCTGAGTGGTTGTGGTAGTCGTGGTGAGGCCTGTCGACCCCAAGAAGGAGCGTGAAGGCAATGAAAGGAAAATACTACACAATAGACCCACCATGGAGGTCAGGATAATTGCCATAGCAAAGGTAATGATGAAAATGGAATATCTGGCCGAAAGGAAGGTTGTGGTCTTTCCCAATAGCCACATGCCTTTGTTCTTGCTGATTTCGTTAGGGTAAACCGAATTCTCAGGAGAAGCTCCAGAAAAGGCTTTAGGAAAAGCTTCATCAGTTCGCGAGATGATGTAAGCTATATGCTTGTTGAGAAGAGTAGAATCGAGATTGAGAAAGACGGCCATGTCCACAGGGAACTTGGGTACGTCCTTACAATCCAGTGTCGACTGCTCTGGTCCTGCATCGATGGTTTGGAGCAGATCCCCCTCTTCTTGAATGCCACCATAGTCACCATCCCAGCCACGAGCCATGCGGATGACGATTCTTGGAATTTGATGTCGTTCTATGAATTTGACCATGTCGTGGCTGCAACGGTCCAATTCTCCGGCGCTGTCCAACTCAACACAAACGATGGCGAGATCCGGAGATATCCATCTTGAGTGATTCACAACAAAGTTTCGCCCATCCCACATCGACACAAATTCTGATGATGTACTTCTATTTCTCAGACGTAGGCTTGTTTTGCTATGATCAGATCTGAATTCGTCCACTTGGTCGTAGCAATCGAAATCGATCTGCTTGTCAATAGCAACAAGATCTGCAAAATCAGGTTCCGCACCGGGACCGAAGGTATTGGGAATCAGGTGAAATCTAGTGACAGACCCCCGAGAACTACATTGGCTTGAGCCTCCTTGAGAAACGAGAGCATCGCCTAACTTTCTTTGAATCTCAGGTCGAAACTGCTCAATACTTCTGCCAAGGAGTACAACCTTGAAATAGTCGAGTGTATTCAGATCCACTCCTTGGGCCGATAAACCCATCCGAGTGACGCCAGAGTATCGTTCGGAACCGACAGTGCCTTGGATATGTCGACGCAGCGCTCTATTTTCATGCTCATTGAATGGGTTTTCTGCATGATAGTGCATGGACAGAGTACCATGAGAAACCGACTGGTCCGACTCGGTGAAGGAGGCTCTGAGGCTGGAGGTAGAGTCTTCCAGACGAAGTCTAGATCGATCCCATGGGCTGAATGGTAATGACTGTCGTGAAGTTGTGGTGTCTGCTTCTTGATCATCTTCATCAGAACTCTCGTCCGGTTTCTGGTGCTCAGTATCTGTCACACTCTGGACATCATCTGAGCTGTGGACATCGAGTAGTGAACCGACATCAGTGTGCTCTGAGTGTAGATCATCTTCATGCGAGAACTCGGTGCCTGCAAGAGAAGCCCAACTCTCTGCAAGGGATGACGTGTCGGTCTCAGACTTGGTCATGGCGGGGATTGACGATGATGTAGGAGTTGAGGAATGAGCGAGCAAGGAATCAAGGGACAGATCGAGTGGGAGGGAGGGATAGGTAAGGTCAGATACTGGAGGGAAGTCGATGAGGGTGTTTGTGTTTGCGCAGTCGGCCCTAGCAGGCTCATCAGTCATGATTGGGAGCGGAGAGGCGGGATGCGGGCAGGTTAGTGAGTTGTTGGAAGGAGGTCGTAGCGAGGGCGGATCAAGTATCGGTTTGGAAGTGTTATTGTACAGAGTAGAAGACCTACCGGAGAGAAGAGGTTGGTCACAATTTAAAGGGAAATGAGGTTGAAACAAGTGTTAGGGTAGCCACAGTGTCGGAACCTGAAATCACTGGTTCAGGTTCAGCACTGCTTCAGCATTGCAAGCTAAGATGGCGATGAACTGGTGGTGAACAGGAGGCAGGACCGACAGTGATCAGACAGTGGTCCTTATCACTAGTATCTAGGTGAAGCTAGGCTGCACTTCATGAAGCAGAAGGAAGAGGAAGAGGAAGGAGATCGATATTGAGATATGAGTCCCTGGGAGAAAGTTATTAGGCAGCAGGAGGCATCGATGCGTTCGATAGTGAAGATGCAAGGCAGTCAAGTCCAAGTGAACCCCGCATGCCCCTCCGCGTCGCGTTCCAGTCGCGGCTTGGGCCATCTCTGCGGGCCTGTCTGACAGTCCTAAATTTCCTGTCTTTTGATCACCTCCCCTCTGAAATCCGGAACTTAAAAGTTGCACGTCCATGAGCACAGGCTACCCACACACTAGGGTCTTGCGATGGTATACAGGGATCTGCCTACCTAGGTATGTAAGGTAAAGAAAGAGGGTACATAGAATGGCTTGCTTATTTCGTAGCAGTCCTCGCTCAGCTTATGGGGCGGGCGATATCGAAAGGACTGGCCCATCCAAGTCGGGTGCAGCCTCAGAGATGAATGTGGTGTCAGACAACCCCTTTGCTCTGATAAGGCCTTATCTTTCCGTCAACCCTGCATCAGGATGTGCGTTCGGGCAAGGCTGCTTCATAGCCTCGCACTAGTGACGTTGAGAGAACTTCCCATCTGGGAGAATGTCATACCTTAAGTATTGATGTAAGCATGTCTTCACGTATTTTTCTCTTTGTGCAGAGCATACAGATGTATATGAACATTTCCTTCTCACCAAAAAATGCCTGTAAAGTGTGTTTGAAGTATTTCCGAAGCCTAGTGTGAGACCACGACTCTGCCACCCAGGGTGACAACCAGAACTCTTCGATGACAGTTGTCTCATGATACTTGCGCGTTTCTTCCCACCCAGAAGTCATTTTTGGGCCGCTTCCCTTACGTCCGCAGCTCCAACGAGCGAATTGTGAGGTACTCACTCGCGTGGACGAAGAGCATACATATTGTGTAGAATTCCGCGCCTGCAATCCGAGCGGAGTTCCCGCCATCAATCACACCGTCGGCCTGGAGGTCCAAAACCTCTCAAGGCCCTCCAAGTTGTCAAGATTTCAAAAGCCTTTGTTTGAAACGAACCGCCGAACGCCAGATTGCTCCTATGCATAATCAAACATCTTGTAAGGTGTACCGGGCATTAATGGATTTATTCCTAAGAGCTCAAGGTGATGACCATCCGCCAGCAACCTCGACCCACTCGGCCAAACAACTTCCTTCCTTCCCTTCTACATCTCTAATATCAGTATCACATCGACACCTACAGCCGACTCCATTCTCCTTGGGAACGTCGGGAGTTGCCCAGTACTCGTCCTCTTCAATGCGCTCCTTTTCATCTTGAGTTGTCTTTTCAAGCCAAGGAATACGCGGAAGCTGCCTCGCTGGTGCGTTTGCAGGACAATGCTGGATGGTGGTGTGGCGATAGCCAAAGTCACGGAAGTAGTGGATATCTCGAGGTGACAACAGTGCACCAGCCGCAAGCGAATGGATGGGAGCATCTCCCCACTAGTCAGTCGTTAAAGGGGATTCAGTCAAAGGGGAAGGCTCAGGGTTGCTTACTCTCTCCATCCAGAAGCCTCCGCTCTTATCCATCATCTCAAAAAATTCATTATACTCTCGACTTCTGAACCAGTCCAGTCGAGCGATCTCGAAATTACTCCAGAAATGACACATGTTGTACTTTTCTCCCTCCATCGATTCAGGGTCAATATCTTCGATGTTTTGGTGACCGGGCTCAGTCTGTAGGATCTCATCCGGTAGAGTCTTTGCTCTCTTCTCTTCTGGGGTGATCTTTTTCTCAGGTTCCTTCTCTACAAACATCTCCCACAGTCCCTGGGAGCTGATCTTATTCTTCCGCTTGTATGCCGATGCGTATCTGAAGATGTTGGGGACTGTTTCTTTCAACTCTTTAACGGCGATAGTGAAGCCATATGTCTTGTTTGCCTTGGCCATCTCGATGAATGGGTCATAGGTAATATCGCAGAAATACTTGATCTCGGGTTCAAGTCTCCAGTACCATTCGTATTTGTGCAAAAGTTCGTGTTTGTAGAAAAACCCGGAGTAGAAGCGGCACATGTGGTGATAGCTCTCCATTCCACCGTACATGATGGCAGCATCTCCCTGCTTCCGAATACCTTCTCTTGCGACTTCGTGGTCAACCCAGTCTGGATATCCCCACATTGTTCCGTCTATCTTGCCAAACTCCACGGGGGCACTTGTGTAGTTTGTGACTGTATCTTTGAAATCTTGCTCGAACTCGCCATCGTTGAGGAAGACATATGGATAGTTGAACCAACGATTAAAGTGACGCTCGATGCTTTTGATGGATTGGATGACGCCTTCCAACTCTTTATTTCTGGCAAGCACGACGAATGCAGCATTGGCCCGAGGTTCTTTTGCGGCGATATCGGGGTTCTGGCATCCGGTGGCAAAAACACGATCGTACTTTTCGCTGATTTTGCTGGTAGACTTGTCAGTATGGATGACGGGTAGATTGGGTGGTTTTCTGCGACATACCGAATGGAAGGAGGAGTTCCTGCTGGAACCAGTATACGTCCAGTGGAGTTGGGATGTTTAATGACAAGGATCAGAATTAATACAACGACCAGACTCGGGAAAAGAAGTAAAAAGCCCAGTGGTATAGATATGGAAGAATTTCCCTTTAAACGAATGCGCCTTCGGAAAAAAGATAACTTGGACTGAGACCGAGGCTTCTCATGCTTCCAATCCTCTGCTATGGGTGTAGAAGGCAGGTGCTTTAAGAGACGTTGGACGAAGCCCATATTTGTGAAGCGCCGCCAGCCTCCGCGAACAATTGAGCACTTTTGGCGCGGCTTGTCTAGTGCTTAGGAACAGGACATCAAAAAGGTGCGAGAGCGGGGATGGTGGTCAGAAGAAAGTCGAATGGCCCTGCATCGATAGACACCTAGGTAGTTGGTAGGGTTTGACGAGAATGGCTGATGAGGAAGGTGAAGTCGAAGTCCGGTTGAGAAGAGATTGCGGATAGGAGGGTAGAGGAGGATAGGGAGAACGTGCTAACGGATGCTGAAAGGAGCTCTGGAAGAAAATGGACAGTAGCGCGTTACACTTATTGTTGTGAGAAATACTATAGTCTGATCAAGACAATCAAGTCAATAACTCGGCGTTATGAAGGACAAGAGAGTTGAGGACAGATCTGGAGTGCAGTTTTGAATCTGATGGAGAAAAGGACGTTTGGCGTTGAACTCGACGATGTTTGGCTCCAATGGCTGTTCTGTCCCTGGCTCTAACTGAACGCTGTACAACCCACCCACACCCACTCACACCCACTCACACCCACTCACACCCACTCACACCCACTCACACCCACTCACACCCAC
>Ga0105239_10000698_pt1 | contig 47822 bp, 38 predicted proteins | sample KBSC44metaG_FD_92761 | JGI IMG/M metagenome (GOLD analysis project Ga0105239, IMG submission 92761) | Corn rhizosphere microbial communities from Kellogg Biological Station, Michigan, USA - KBS C4-4 metaG | ecosystem: Host-associated > Plants > Roots > Rhizosphere > Soil | place: Michigan, USA...
CGAGGAAGCCGTTGTCGAGAACGCATTCTTCGCCGAGGTGTGGGGAGCCAGAGACCACTGGCATGGTGGTGTCTCCGGTGGAGACAGCCCATATGCGTGGGTAGATCACACTGACGGCAACGGGCAAGACGCTCTCATGGATGCAGTCGACCTAGATGGGTGGCTGCCCACCGCCAACCAAGGGCTAGGTCTTGTCACGGATGCAGACTCCGTGAACATCTGGATGACACGCACGGACGAGGTGGGCGAGCGGCGAGCCCATAATTGAGAAAAGCACTTTTGGTTTCCTTACTAGTGCAATGGAAGAGACAAGAGGGAGGGTAAGCTGATGATGAAGATGTGAATGCTGAAGAGGACGATGAAACATGGTGCTTTTTAGCGTTGGCGTTTAGGAGCTTGAGGTTCGGTTTAGGTTGGGGTTGGCTTTTGCGTATTCAGGGGTCCTTGAGGATGGACCTCGCCTAGTGGTCCGAGCGTTGGTGCCAATTGCAGCACCTGGAAATGCCTAGAATGGTAGGGGCATTAGGGGTGTGCTTTCTCGGACACTGCGCTAAAAGAGGGCCTGAGGGGGCGATTCTCTGGCGGGCAGACCCCATGAGTTAGTTAATAGCAAACAATGGCGGGCAAATTGGACTGCTAATTAGTGCGAGGCAGCCTTTCCTCTCGTACATACATACATACGGAGTACTGTTTATCAGTCAATAATTTTGAACACTCAGTGGTTGCTCCTTCGATTCTGGCTTTGTGCACAGCTACTTAGAACTCAAGTTAGAGATGGCAGATGTTGGCGTAGAGACAATGGTTCAACGCTTCTTCTTCCTTCCTAGACCACTGCGGTTACTGCCGGCCTTGCTGGCTTCAGAGATGACACTGGCGCTGCGCTTGTGACCTCGCCCTCCACCCAGCACCGCAGCGCTAGCAGGAGCCAGATTTGTGGAATCATGTTCCGCATCCTCGTCGACATCGGCTTTACCTGACGCTTCTGCAGCCGCTTCTGCATCAGAACTCGAATCCTCGGCGTCATCCTCTGCTTCAGCTGCGTCAGGCTCGTTGTTTTCTCCCTCCTCATCCTCCTCCTCATCTTGGTCTGCGTCCTGTTCACTTGGTGTTTGGGCGACCACAGCATCATCATCTTCGTCCTCATCCTCCTGTGCATCGTTGTCGTCCTCATCTTCATCGTCATCGTTGTCCACGCCAAGTTGAGGCCCATCGTCCTCGTCCTCTTCATCCTCCTCTTCGTCTTCGTCTTCATCATCCTCTTCTTGCTTGTCCTCATCACCATCTTCGTCTTCCTGCTCAGACTCCTCAGCCAGTCTCGTTTCGTCCTCCTCTTCCTCCTCCTCCTCCTCCTCCTCCTCCTCATCCTCCTCCTCTTGGTCGTCGTCACTATCTGCTTGAGCTTGTTTAGTGGCAGCTGTGGAGGCTTCATTTTCGTCCTCGTCCTCGTCTGCATCAGCGTCCTCATCATCCTTTTCTGCGTCTGCATTTGCGTTCAGCTGCTTAGCACTGTCAACATTCTCGACTTTCGCTTTCTCTTCGTTTTTGCCGTCGACTTGAGTATCGTCTTGTTTTTCTTCAGCGACATCTTCTTCACCTTCAGCATCTTGATCATCTTCGGCAACAAGCTGTGACTCGATTTGCGTATTCTCAAGGACTGATTCTTCGACAACTTGTGATGAATCAACGTCCATGGCATCGGATTTCGCAACCATAGTGGCCTTCTCTCCCTCCTTTGGCTGTCCCAGTCTGATTCGTCGAGCTTCTTCCAAGATCTTAATCTCTGTCGTGACTTTTTCATTCACCTTTCTAGTGTCCAAGAGAATGTTGATTTCAGTAGTAAGCCTCTCAAATTCACGACATACTCTCTCTGTAGGCATGAGTAGTCTTGCAGGGATTCCCAATTCTGTCAACGCAGCTTGGATCTTGGTAGTTTGGGCTTGGCTTTTCGCCATCGTCAGTCTATTGATCTTCTCGTGTCGGAATTGTACACCGCTCGTAAGCCGGTCATGAGGATGCGAAACTCCAAATCGAGCCTCTTCTTGAGGTGTCAGAACTCTAACAACCGGCTGCGATGTAGAGCCCTTCTTCTGTGGACCGGGAGCGTGATCCTCGGTGGTTGTTTCTGCAGTGTCCCTGCGATGATTTTGACTGGGATTTCTTCCTTTCTCATGGTTCCTGGCATCGGCGGGTGTAGCATTGGCGGGGCCGGCTTCGGCACTCCCAGGAACTGGAGGACGCTTAAGTCTCTTTTCTTTCGCAAGCAGAGACTGCAGCAGCATGGACAACCCTTGGGATGTCTGATACATAGCAGTAGATTGTTCATCGCCCCGCTCACCCCTGCGAATCGGGGCGACGGGTTCGAGTCTGGCGTAAAGGTCACGTCTCATTTTGATGAAGTCATCTTCATTCTTGGTTATACGGTGCAATTCTTCTAGAAGAATTCTTTCCTCGTCAGCCTCATCCTTCGTGCGTTCGAACAACTTCTCAGCCATAGCTTTGCGCATCGTCTCGGTTTTAATGTCGAAATTGCGCATCTTCTCCCAAAGTTGAAACTCTGTTTGAGTCATAGTACTGGCCGGAGTGTGAATTTCAAGGATTTTGGCGGCAATGGCGTAATATCTTGACTTCAATGCCTCCATTGAGCGATTAGGGTATTGAGGCTTTACAGCCAACTCATTACCTGCCGGGGTGCCAGTCTCTAGTGTTGTAGTTGGAGGAGGTACATCTTTTGGGTCATACCGGTCTGCGATCAGAAGCCAGCGCAGATCGAAATCACGGCATAGTTCCATCAAATAATCTGTCTCTTGCTTGGTCCATTCCTGAGACTTTAGCAAGGTTTCGTACTGATCGTCTGTATATGAAACGACGTTGACGGTGATGTTCCATTTATGTGAGGGATATTCTTCTTCGAATTGATATTCCTGGACTGGTGGAGCAGTCTTCGAATCATCGCTCATCTCGACATCGCCAGAGGCGTTCAAGTCGGTAACTACTGGACGCCGCTGATTCGAGCCGGGGATGGCACGCTTCCAGTGCTTCAAGACAAGTCCATCTGCTGGCCCGCCATGCTGAAATTGTCTCTCTTCCCAGTGTCTGGGGACGAAGGATCGGGCGAGGGAGGGTCGAGGTTTGTAGTAGGATTGATCGACAATAGCGATGGGAGGAACGGAGTCGCCCATGAGAGCCTGGACTTCGCGATTGATGCCGGTCATACGTACTTGTGGTTCGCTATGTTTCTTCTTCTTAGGCGCAGGCTGACGAGGGCCGGCCTGGCCCAAATTCATAATGTCTCGAATATCGCTCGAGGTCGCCATGGTGGCTATTTGATGAAACGTTAGGGATGCACCAGTTGAGGGTTTGCGTCTATCGAGCTCGGCTGTTCAAAAGTTCGTAGGACGCGTTGTGGGAGGAGAGAAACGTGGACGCAGTTTTGTAACGGAATTCTTGAGGAAGTCAAGAGAATTGAAACCAAAGAAATCGCGATCAATTATCACGGCAGAATTTCACGATGGAGGGCAGATGTGAAGGCGGCGAGCGCCAACTGTTCAACTAGGCGCCCTTCTAGTGATGGTGGCTAGAGGATGCGTTCGGTGGCCCTGTCTGACGAAAAATTATTTCAAGACGACACACCAAATATTTGGCTCAGCCATAGACTTCGCACCTTGTCTGACTTCTTTTACTTGTCCTCTTATGTCAACTACGTTAATAGGACATGCGAGTGCTGGCCCGTGAAGGTGGATTCTCCTTCACAGGCATATCTTTCGAGTATCAACTTCGTGAAAGATTCATGGGATTCACGCTTTCCCCCAATGTGTTCACTTTCAGCATGCTCTCATTCCAAGATCTGGCCTGTGATGTTCCACTGGACTCTGCTAATACCATTGGCACCCAACAACCAAACAGTATTCAGTCCCGGGCCTGTGAAAGCAAAGTTGGAAACCGAGTGATTCGCCTGAACACGAATTAGAAGTTTTCCTGTATCATCGATGACGTCTAGCCCCTTTCCCCCAGCGGCCAACACGAGGCCCTCACGACTAACTTTCAATCCATCGGGGATATAGTCCTGCGCAAGGTAGAATGAACGCTTGTTGGCGATTTTGGTCCCGTTATTACTAACATCAAAGGCATATATAGACCGCTTGCCTGTTGTGTTGTAGTGTTTTGTCCCTGGCCGGACAGCAGGGTCAATGCTTCCTGTTAGGGCCCCAGTTTCGGTGATGTACATGGTTTCGCCAGCTGCGTCGAAAGCGATGCCATTAGGTTGCTCAAGGGTGTCATCGACAACGACCACAGCGCCAGTCTTCGGATTGAAGCGATAGCTGGCCGTTGGAAGCTGCGGTGCTGTGTCACTGCGCCCATTAAACCAGGGGTAGTAAGGATCGGTGAAGAAGATTTCACCAGACGATGGGTGCACAGCCACGTCGTCGAGATTGTTGAAGTAAAACCCAAAATAGTTGTTCAGGAGGACTGTCGATTTATTTGTGGATGGGTCGATAGAATGCAAGGATATCCTCTGTTGAGTCCCGTTCCTGGCATCGAAAGATGCGCTAGCCGACCAGATTATTTGGCCATTGTGGAAGGTACCACCGTTAGGTGCGACGACTGGTGGATTTGGAGTGAATCTCTCGATGGTGGGTGGGTTTTGATTCAGGTTGACAACAAGCTGCGAGACATAATCAAGCGGGTTGCCTCCAATAGGGGGAAGCTCAGACATGTATAGCAAGTTACTGTGCGGATCGTAGACAGGCGCTTCGTGAACAGAGTTGCCAACCTTGAACATGAATTCCCAGGTAGGGTTGGAACCAAGGTAGTTAAGACCACGCTCTTTATCGAACACTGCGAAACGTGCATCCTTGAGTAGCCCAAACGAAGCATCACTTGATACATTTGTGTCTCGGAAGTCATAATCTGCAGCTAGAGATGTGATAGACCGATTGAAGTGGTATGGAAGGACAGCAGCCTGCCGACTTTTAGCAAATGCACATCTAATAGTAGATTCCGAATTAGACCTTACATATCTGTTCACGCAGGCGAGAAGACCATCGAACCCACAATCCTCGACAATCGGCTCATTTGTGGAAGGCACTCGTGCTTGCCCAATGGTCGATAGGATGAGCAAGGTTGCGGAGATGCTAACAAATATATGCATGTTGCCAAAGAGGAGACTCAAGAACTCTTAAGGAGGGAAATGGTTTTCAAGGTGTGGATAGAGATCATGAGACCAACCTTTTGAGTTATATTACCGTCAAAGGAAACCAGCACTAGGGATGACTCTGTCAAGCAATAGATAGATCCATTTCAAGGCTGAGAGCACTCCACCACTGACCGCCATGGAGTATGTGGAAATGCAGAACCGGAAATCCTTACAGTGATGAGGATCTGTTGGGGCTTGCCCAAGGAGAAGAGGCCATGTTGTCATGCTTTGATGCTCGAGGGCTTGGAGACATGCATAGAGCACACGAAGTACCTAGGGATAGTACTCTGTACTCAGACGACGAATCCCTGCCTACCACACATAGAATTCCCCGCATTATCATCGCATCATTCCAAGCTAAACAAAGTGTTGAAGAATGATGCGAGGGCAATAGCCTAAAGCTTCACAAGGCTTGCACTGGTTAATATGAATCCCCAACTTTCGTTCCTGGGCCGAACCTGAAAACAGCAACCAGTGTGCAGATCGGTTTGTGCATGTGGGAATAGTGATTGGGGAAGCTGGTATTGGGAAGTTGGAGCAAAGACGTAACAGCGTGAGGAATCGATCGTGTGGGCCGAGTACATGATGCATGCCTTGCATAGACAAGAACTATGGCATGAAAATTTACCTAAGCAGTTCCGTTGAAAGACGAGCAATAGTCTGAGGCGGCCCTGAGTCTGCTGCGTTTTGCGTTGAGGCCTTCATCAGTAAATAAGTCAGCCGGAGCTGGGGAAGCCCATTTTAGCCATGGGTCGAGACGGCAAGATAATTACTCGAGACATGAACAAAGCAAGAGATGGCATCGTGATGAATGACTCAATGCCGTATCATAACTGACAGTCCAAGTCTTGACCAAGGTAAAATGTATCTGTTACTTTATCTTGCCCTTCTGATATCGGGCTTCACGAGGCTCTTGAGGGGGTAGAGGAATGGTCCCCCTTTACCTGTACTCCACCGTAGAAAATCTTGGCAAGGAACCGCCCCTGAAACTTGATTGAATAATGGGAACTTTTTGAGGCCGCAGTTAAATAATAGTGACAGATCGACTTCAAACCACAACTGCCACTCAACGCTCATCGAAGGCAAACATGAAGTCTCTGCTAGCGGTCACGGCCGCACTGGCATCGCTGTTCACCTCATCGCAAGCCCTCTACTTCTACCTTGACGGCACGACACCCAAGTGCTTTTATGAAGATCTTCCCAAGGACACCTTGGTCGTTGGTAAGTTTCTCCCAGTCCCCTTCACTCTGCTAATCTGCAAATCCTTTCGAGTCAACACTACGCCTACGCGGTCGTCGGCTTTCTTTCTCTACATGCAAACTAACACAGGGGAAAACTTACAGGCACATACAAATCAGAGGCGTACAACCCGCAAACGCAATCATACTACGTGACGAACGACTTGTCGATCCAGATCACCGTGGAAGAGACATTCGACAACGACCACCGAGTAGTAACGCAAACCGCGACATCGTCACACACGGCGTCGAAGTTCACGTTCTCAGCGGCCGATAGTGGGCTGCACCGGCTGTGCTTCACGCCATCCGGGCCCGCAGCCGTCAGCGTTGGAGGCTGGTTCTCTGGCGCAGGCGTCACGGGCGGCGGCGTCAAGTTGACCATCGACCTGGCCATCGGCGAGACCAGCAAGATCGAGAGCGAGGATAAGTCCAAGATCGACAGCATCGTTGCCAAGGTCAAGGAGTTGAATGGCAGGTTGTCTGATATCCGGCGTGAACAGATCTTCCAGAGAGTACGTTGTCCTGATATCCGTTTACTTATATATCTTTCGCTCTCTGCTCTGCCCCTCTTCCTACTCTTCCCTACAAGATGCTGACAGAACGTGCCAGGAACGGGAAGCCGAGTTCCGTGACCAGAGCGAGTCGACAAATGCAAAGATCGTGCGCTGGACGCTGATTCAATTGGGTGTCTTGGGTGTTACCTGTGCATGGCAATTGTCGCATCTGCGATCCTTCTTCATCAAGCAGAAATTGACTTAGGTCCAAAAAAGTGGAGGGAAGAGTCATACACTTATCACGATTTAATCTGATGACGATTATTATTCAATGCCCTTGTGTAGATCTGTACTCGTAACTACGCCTAAGTGCAGCCTTATAAGTTGTCGTTGATATTCATGATTGTTAGTTTATCTTGCCAACTAGTCCCGCTAAAAATGATTGTGGTTTGTTCACTCTCGCACACCAGGCCATGCAATGCTATGTAAGTCTGGACTCCAATCCATTGATGAGCCGGGCGCAACCATCGCTATGCCAACAATAACGAAAAAAGAAATATGAATCACAATATTAGAATCCCCGTCTCGACCGAGGAGTAGAGCCGAATGTTCTCGAAGATGTTGAGGAAGGTAGATCCCAGGGTGTCCCCATGTCCTTTTCGCCATGTCTAGTACCTCTTGATAAAGTGTCATTCAAAGATAGTCCCTCTATGTCGTTCGACACCCCAGAACTCTCTGGATAGCCCCTGGTTTCACGAGGTTCCCATCGATACCTGTCGGTGGGTACTTCTGGGCTTCCCCAGCGCTTTGTGGTTGAACTACTGGCGGTGGTAGGTCGACTGGCGATGGATTCGTCGGATTCCCGTTGAAAGACACTGCTTTGAGGCTTTGGGGTGGATGGAGGCATTCCGACTAGGCTCGTATTCTTTATTAGGCCCATTGAGGATTGAGCTATCTGTGATCCCAAATGAGCGCCAGGCTCAGGTGGAGCTTGTATAGTGGGTGATGAGTCCACGCGTCGAGTTTCACAGTTTAACCCCATGCTCGACGAAGTCATTCTTACAAACTCCTGGGGCAGAAGAAGTGCCACAGCGGCGATTGAGAGCTTGTTCCATAGATCTATGAAACCCCCTTCGAGCAACCCCCTGACGTAAGCAAGGCTGACCAACGACGATGCTTCAACAGCAAAAATGATCAGCCACAAAAAGTGTCCATGTATTTTTCCAGTAAATATGTCGCCGAGGAAATGAATGGTTGGTATTGATGCACTCGCTAGGACAATGTAGTAACCCAAACTGGATCCTTCTGGCTTCACTGTGACCTCCAACAGCCAAGCCATCAAGGCCACTAGAAGGAGAAAGAAAGCAAGTCCGCTAATTATCATCTGATGCGAAGCTCCTTGTGTGGTTGGTGATAACATGGCGTTTGTTTTGTATGCCTCTGCATCAGGATGCGGTTTTGAACTTGCGTTCGGTGCACTGGTCTCTGTCGGGGGCCCAACATTTCGGTCTTGGAATGAGAAAACATTTTCAAAGATACTTTCCAACCCAGTGTCTGCTTGTCTTTCATATCCAAAAAACGTAGGTTGCGCCATTGCCTCACCAGATACATTCGGTTGCCGGGGAGGAAAGAGGGAATTCGGCTTGCGGTCGAAATACCCGGGAGGGAGTCCAATGGCCTCTTTGGGATCATTTGGAACACGCCCGGACTGTGTTTGAACTCCTCTGGCAGGCAAGGCGGGAAGTCTACCATGGAAAGGAGAGGGCCCAGCGGATAGGTAGTGTATCTTTTTAGGCAGGGGCTCGAATGCTGGTTGGGAAGGTGTCCAGTCCATGAACTCTCCGGTGTCAGTTGGCGGTGTAGGTGGTCTCCAGGGCTCGTATGATGGAGTTGTGGTAGGGGAAAATGTATCGAGCGTAAACGTTCGATCCTGGATTTGTGTTATTTGTGAGTGGACACTTCTCTCTGGCGGGATAAACTGCCCGGTGGATAACAGAGGTGCAGGGTCCATGTTCCAATCAATAGGCGAGGCCAGTCTAACTTGTATCACTCTCAGATTGGACCAAACTGCCACTGCAATGATGGCAAGACCGAAGACTGCATGGACCATGGTAGTCGTTCTGAGGTCCAGAGGAATATCTTGCAAGATTGCCCAAATGGCAAATCTCGAGAGCAAAAGACCAAGTTGGACCAAATAATACTTTTCAAGTCCCACCAACTTGCCCTCGTTGTTCGAGAGTTTGTGTTGCCACGTTGGATTCCACCATACGCAGAGGAGGCCGAGGCCCAGGGACAGCCCCACGAAGCGCTCCAATAGATTCAAGCATTGCTGGTTAAAAGGTCTTTCACGGAGGCATTGTGATGGTCGCAATCCATTGATGATCGGAGTCGGCTGCAATTGTGATCCGTAGAGGTGCCAGGCGACCTGGAAACTGATACTGAGCGCATAACCCAATCCTGCCGCAGCGACGACTAAGCTTCTCCATCCCCAGCGGCTAGCAATTCTTCGCTTTCGGGATTTGTCGAGCACTCTTCGTATATGATCGCTTTTCGCATTATAGGTGGCTCTCTTTAATTGCGCTCTGACTTTCGGCTCGCATTTGACACAACATTGCGGATATCTGTCCTCCAATCCTTTCTTAAAGGCCGGCAGCTCCGTTTCGACCCTATCATAATCAGGGTCGTCGAGATCGGGTAAGAATTGGGATAACGCCGTAGTATATAGATGCTGGTTCTTTAGGCAGGTGGAGCAGAATATAGAGCCTTCAGCAGAGAAGGGATTGGCGAGGGGGTCTGTCGTGATGGTGGATTCCGCGTTTTGTAAGGGTGCGATCTCCTCGACTGGGACATCTGCAATCTCGCCATGCTGCCCAAAGATTAGCGTCAAGGGCGTAGAAACAGGATGGGCAGGGACAATATGTATTTACCTCATCGAAGAAGTTGACTGCAAGACAATAATCGCACTGAAATCTGCGGCCCTCCTTCTTGGAGAGTTTTGATCTCCGTCCACAGTAGTGACATGTAAGGCGCGGGCGGAGTTGAATTGGCATGTTTTTTCATCGCTCTTGGATAGAGACTTGAGTGGAAGGAGGGAGTGGAAGGAAATAAAGAAGATCTACCGCCCCTTCGAATGAGCCATCACTGAAAAGGCAGTGATTGCTTTGTAGAATCCCAACAGCACTGCTATGGTAATTACAGCGACTGCCTTCACAGAATCGTCATTGTCCAGTTTCAAGGCGCCCGAAAACTTATTACCGTTTATGGAGACGTATCCCGCTGCTTCAACTATATCAATGCCAAGGCGCTACTCCATTAATACGTTAGCATTTCGTCACTAGCACTACTAGCGCACTTATTCAGAATGCTGTGATGCTACATCCAAAAGCCAAAGGCCACTTCACATAACATAATTGTGGTGGTCCCGTAAGCATGAACACACAATGTAGGATCCAGGAATTCAGCACCTTATCTCCATCTCTAATATTAAATCAATACAACGATGCGCGGCCCAACATGACTTTTTAAAGGCAGCACGTTTGGTGGAGTATGATTCGTGAATAAAATACTCCGGAATCCTAACCACTACGAATGTGGTCTCGACTCTCAGGGTGAATTTTGACACGGAGAAAACAAGATCAATTGAACGTCTCATAGGCACACATCAGAAAGAGAAACTGCATTTCACACGGCCACAAGTTACAAGTTACAAGCCCCGACACCATGAATGCTCATTACCAACAACCGACAAGCCCACCTTTCGGGGCGGGCGAGCCATCATTTTTCAGGATACCAGACCTCTCCAGCCTCACACCGTTCCATAAGTTCCTGCTTATAGGCTTGGCGACCTTATTCATTATCATCAATATCTCCTTCTTCCGCCTAGCGACCATCCTATCCCCAGAAGACAGAAACTCTGGTTTGCAAAGTCGGTCGGCGACGACACAAAATCGCCCCGCGCACCTCCTCATCGTCCTCGGATCAGGAGGACACACGGCAGAAATGCTCAATATCCTCTCGACGGCTCTGCCGCATTTTCAAGCACCATTCAGTTTCACTCATCGGACATATGTGGTCAGTTCTGGGGATTCCTTCTCCTCTCAGAAAGCGCATGAGTTTGAGTCTTCTCTCGTACATATGAAGGACCCTAGCGCTACCACCAGCACTACTTACGACATTGTGACCGTCCACCGCGCACGAAAAGTCCATCAATCCCTATTGACCGCACCAGCGAGCTCGCTGAGGTGTCTCTGGGACTGCATCCGAATCTTGAAAGGCACTCATCCAGACCTACAACCCGCTGGGCCTGCTAAAGGCTATCCCGATCTGATTCTCACCAACGGGCCGGGGACAGGCGTAATCGTAATCCTGGCATCAATCATCCTCCTTTTCTTCGGGTTCAGTGGGAATCGTTCTTGTGAAGGCGGCAATGGCGCGTCCCCAGACGCGTTTGAAGCCGGCCGAATGCGCAGCATATATATTGAAAGTTGGGCGCGGGTGCAAAAATTGAGCTTGAGTGGTCGGCTGTTGAAGCCCCTGGTGGGCCGCTTTATTGTGCAGTGGCCACAGTTAGTGGAGAAGGAAGGCCAGAGGGTCGAATACATTGGGCCCTTGATCACGTAGGACGTTTGCAAGCGTGTTGATGCATATGCGGAAAGGGGCATTTGTAACAAAGTGATACGCGTTCTTTACGGAAGAGCCACCGATCTAGGCCGTTACGAATGAGTTGCTTCGATCTTAGTGGATATTTTGAAGACGGAGAAGGCTGTGGTCTCAATTTCCGCTTGTGAATAGAGCGAGCATGGTCGACACATTGTCGGGCCGATGTGGTAAATAAAAGGGGGTACCTCTTGGCTGTCGTGAAGAGGCCTTTATTCAATTGATCTTGTACATGAAGAGATATCTATGGTTACAGCTCAGGGGGCCGTCTCGAGTCGTTGGAAACCCGTCCAAAGGCCCTACGTGAATGCCATCTAAATTACCGACTATTCTTCGGCGGAGCATCATGGACAACAAGTTCTTCCTCCCAGTCAGCTCTGGAGCCCATGCTATTCTTGTCGTCGGCTGGTTTAGCCTCCTCGAAATCGTCAATGTCCTCATTAACATCCTGAGCGGGAATAGTAGTATCCTTTTCAGGCGATGTCTCCGCTTTCAATGAGGCTTGTAGCTCCTCTGCACGCTTTCTACTCTGCTCTCTCAGTTTCTGTTGCAATTCCATTGCGGGCGTATCGATACCGCGTCTCTCGAACCACTTAGAGCGTGCGTCTTCGACAATCTTTCTTGCGACGTAGTCGTAATCGTGTGATAAACGATCGATCCGGTATTTCGGTCGCAGCTGGTCAATAATGGATGGATGCGGCAAGGGGTCCACGCGCACGCTGGGCGTATACGTTCTCTTTTCCAGTTCTAGGCGGCGAGTATCGCCAGGATAATGTGCGAATTGGACTGGTTCAACTGAGGGCCAAGGAACTTCGATTTTGGAATCAGCTACGTATCGAGTATGGCGAGGCAACGGGGAACCGTCGTCCCTTTCAAGGTATGGGCCCCGGCCTTCGATGGTATCAACGAGAACGTCGCGATCCCGTATCAGACGACCAGTTACTGGATCTGTTTCCTTGTGTCGAAAGACGACACGGACATCGTCGATGGGAATCGGCTTGTTAAAGGGCATGATCGGTCTTTCTTTGCGCCCTTGTTGCCCTGGGGTCACTTGTACATCAGCCTGTAGACGTCAGTTTTATACTCGTTGCGCAGTGTGAGATGTGAGGATGGTGGGAGACAGACGGTGTTCAAGTTCTTGATGGTGAGTTCTCGCCGTTCCTTGAAAAGCTCTTGGATGGTTCCGATCTGGCCAAGGATGTCTTCAGCCCCGCGAATCACGCAGACACGGTCACCTTCTACAAGGTTGCCCTCATTTCCCTTGCCTGTCCAGTTGTCACCGATCAAATCATCGCCTTTGCTTTTGGGCCATTTCGAGAGGGCGTCGGGGATATCGGGTCCTCGCATGAATGTACCAGACAGAGCACCATAGACAGCAGCATTCGCTCCCACGTCTCTCTTTGGGGCCAATGGCCCCGCAAACCAGTCCTCACGACGTTCTCTCCGCTCAGTCTTGACTATATTTCGGGTTTCGCGGCCCAGCCGAATTTGGTGGTCATCGTGTTTTTGCCATTCTTCTTTCAGACCCTTCAAGTGCTTGCGGCGCGCCTTCTGGAGCCCTTGGTTGCGAGCATTAAGATTTATACGCAGGACTTTCTGCATACTGATGAGGGAACGATCCGGTTTCTAGTGTTGAGTAGGTGAAAGTTGGACGGATGGGAAACGCTTGCTCAAAGGGAGCAAGACCTCTAGCTCAAGAACTCCGGGTCAAGACATCAGTGCAGCAAGAGGAGAGATCGAGTGCGTAAGAGGAAACGGGTATCGTGATCGTAGATTAGTTGTGCACAAGCTGCTATCGAAGCTCAGTAATTATGGAGTTCTTGATCATGAAATTCAATCGGCGCATGGAAATTTGGGCTCTCCATTCTCGGACTTCGGAGTATAATTTGACCGCTGGCATCACGTGCTCAACAGGCTCTATGATTGAACTTCCCGCGCAAGGAAGTTGAGCCCAGTAGCGACGATATTACGGGGATCTCGACCTTTTATTCTCTCATCCCTCGAAAGAGCTATCTTATATTAGATAATGCCGCCATCGAACCAGGTAGCTCTCCGCTGGGAGACCACCCATGAGGGGATAGTTTCAAATGACAGCACCATGGCAAATACCTTCAAGCATTCAAATGACCTTGAGTCAGTACTAGAGATCATCTTCCTTCATCTCTCTCGCGATTTTGGCATAGACTCCTCGTCCTTTCTGCAAAGTAGCCGAAGCGTTCGCGGCAGACCAATCATTATTCTCGCAGTTGCCAAAATGGATCATCAATCGGCAACAGGACGGCCTGTTCGATCCAATGAGGTAGGGGAAGGTTCACAAAGGCTCGTGAGCTTCTTGAGCACCGCGATCGTCAGGGCTTCGGCTATAACCCTGAGACCCGGTACGACGACCCAATAAAAGCGTAAGCAGTAACAGATAGGTCGCGAGGTTTCTGGTGCAGATACCTAAGTATGTATTATGCTTTGTGGTCTGCATACACCCCTCTTCCTTGTTTACCGACAAGGGCATATCGAGGTCCCAATGCCAGCATACCTGAATAACTTTCAACTCTCTATGGTATACATGTAGCCAGATACAGGTTCCTCTGCGAAATACTGCCTTCCATACTCACGAACCAACAAGCAATTATTATCCCCAACCGATTCATCACGCCCAGCCATGCCCGATATCAAATGGAACATCCTACTCAAAAACCCGGGCACCGCGCTCAAGATCCTCGTCCTCGGATCGTGGCGTAGCATCACACTGCTTCTTTTGCGTATCATCCTGCCATTCCGCGTACGTAAACTCTCGCTACGCAACGCATTGGCGCGGGCGTGGATCAGCACAGCCCACTCATCGAATTCAAACATATTTTGCTCGGAGCCGTGGGGACATCGATGTCAGGAAGTCGTGCTCTCAGGCCCTAGCGGTGGTAGCAGCCACGATCAGAAGACCATCCTCGGGGGCTGGATTATCCCGACTACTGATGTCGCTGAGTTGAAGAACAAAGACGCAATTGTTCTCTTCGCCCACGGCGGTGGATATGCTATTGGGCATGGCTTACAGAACGCTAGTGCTTTTAGACGTTGGGTCAGAAAGGCCAAGTCCATGGGGCAGGATATTGCCATTGTGACTGTCAGATATCGTAAGTCTTGACTACCAGGCTCCAAGCTTACAGCGAGGCCTCCTGTCCCCGCGCTCGGAATAGTGAGGCTGACCTCAGTCATCGCCAACGTTAGCATTGTCTGGTGAGAAGAAGTGGCCAGCCCAGCGAGACTCCTTCATGGCTATGTACGACTGGCTTCTTACCCAAGGGGTTCCGGCCTCGAAGATTGCATTCTCCGGAACATCTGCAGGAGGTAAGCATAGCTATCGTAGTGCTTGCTTATGATAAATCGCTCACGATATAATTTTGTCATCCTCAGGGGGGCTTATACTGCTGGCTATGCTTTATATCCGTGATCATACGCCACTTCCACAACCACGCTGCGCCGTGGCACACTCACCATGGACCGATGTGTCCAGTGTTTTGACCGGAGTCAAGGGCCACCCACTTTTGGAAACCGACTACATCCACACATACGACCAGACTTATACGGTCATGAACGATATGCTCAGACCGGACGGTCTACCGTTTGACACGCCCGAGATCAGCCCTGTGCTTGCTCAAGACGTCTCCAGACTTCCTCCGCAGTTAGTCTTCTATGGCGACGCAGAGATATTGAAGACCGACAGCACTAGATGGATCAAACGATCAAGGGATGCTGGTGTCAGGATTGACGTACATGTAGGCAAAGGAGAGATGCATACGTACTCGAATGGATGGCCTGTTGGAGGACAACGGACCGAAATGGAATGTGATGAGCTGATGTTGAACTACATATTCACAGAACTCGCCCCTCCCTTTTAAAATATTGAATGTCTGCTGAGCAGCCGATTATCAGAACTATTAAGATTGTGCCACTAGCAATTTTGTTTAGTTGACTATCTGGTCAAAGAAGCACCGTCGGCCCCATTTGTCATGCATTTCGACTCCAAATGTCAGGCGAGGTTGTGGGGGACATTTCTGTCGCAGCCTCAGGGGCTTGATCAAGAGTCGAAGGATATGCCGGCATAATTGAATCAAAAGTTGTACCAGCATCGAAATTATCCAAGGAATGGTCGGCGAAAAGCTCCTGGCACGTGTTAGGATCGAAAACATCGAAGTCAGCTGCGGTCCAAGGGAAAGGATACATGGAGGCCAGGTAGTTTGATCTCTGAGGGTTATGAATACTGGCATTGGGTTGCCCGCAGCCCCAATCTTGAAGGGAGCATGGAAGGTTGAAAGCGGATAGTCGCTGGAGAAGGTTCTCGCCATCCCTATTGTTGGTGTGGTAAGCTTGACTCTTTCCCTGAGCATCTTTGTTCCGAGAGTAGGGGCTGCGCACGGTCGAACCTTCGGATGCTGGGGTCTGCTTTGATGCTGTGGATAATGGCTTGCATAGCATCTTGAGAGACCTCGCAAACCAGATCTGATTGTTTGTCGCCATCTGATTCACCATAGCCAGTGTTCCCTCTGCGATAGGCCATATTTCCCGCAGGACCATGAGTGATTGGACACAGTCGTGATATTGATGACCCGGGACGTCCGCAAGTGACTTTCTTTCCAGCCGGATGTCCACTAGGAAGGATGCAACCGCAGTCAGGAGACACCCTACGGCGAGTGGATGAACGTATGCAAAAATATTTTTTTGTCGAAGTTCAAGGAAAAGTTCTCCCATCTCAGTGGCTATTCGACTCACTCTTGCTCGTGCCCTGGCCGTAGAGCTATCTTCGGGACTCGGAGCCACTGGAGTCGAGCGTTGTTGTGGGCCCTCAGGAAAGGTCAGTGGGCGGAGGAGTGCTTCTTCTGCCATCAAATGGACCAACTTCAGGGTGGCACGATGCACGAGTAAGACTGACGCTGGGGATTTTGGTAATACTGCTGAAGCCTCGTAATCATCATGGTAAGCCACTTGGCAGTAATTGTTCAAACCGCCAGACCATTGGCCAAGTTTACTTTGGAGTTGATCAAGACAGTCTGGGTCCAGGGCATGCTTCGGCTTCGGGGCATAGAACATCGCCCACTCTGTTGTCGAACTGTCAAACCGTTGAAGATTGTATGCGTGTGCCACAATTTGGCCTGCAATCAATAAAAGATTTACCTTGGCCATGAACATGTCCGCCAGCATGACTTTGTAGACACAGTCATTGACAAGGGGAGAATCTCTGAGCAATTCGATTTGTGTGTTCACTGGTTGAGTATCAAAGTCTCTGAACTTCAATGTCGGTAGACTGGTATCCTCATACTTGATTCGCATTTGCCTCCTTGTCAAAAGGCACATAATTCGGTCCCTCGCGACACAAGTCCACCAGATTCTTCTCCAGAGCCGGCAAGTTTGAGCATCAAGAGACTCATAGGTACTCTCTACGTTGAGCCCAATTCCAGTGGCGAGGCTCAGGCAAACCCCTAACCAGTACCACGGGTCTTTCTGATCATTAGTGGAAGTATACCAGTATGCGTGCAGCAGTGTAGACTGTATCAATATCACACGATCAGTTTCCCACCCGAAGTCGTAAAGCAACTGACAACAAGGTATCATTTTAGCCTTTTGAGATTGGAACACAAATGTTTGAGGTTTCTCACCTTAATCTTTTGGAAGAAATGAGCTCGAGCTGCAATTCTGTTCTCAAAACCAGCATCGAGGAGATATTGGAGGTCGACAAAAGCTGTCCCAGCAAACATTACGGCTTGAAAGAGGATGAGGCTGACTTTGGCGCCATCCTTGCCTTCGACTCCTTCAAGAAATTCCTGAATATCTAAAACAGGAAGAAATGGATAGATGTAGATTATAACAGAGAGAAGTAGCTGATCACGGAGTCCATCATCTGGCACCGACAGTGCACCACAATGACTTAGATACTCAAGCTCCCCAGATTTGATTTTGTGCTGTGGGTGGCGAATATAAAGCGGTAGACTTTCGAGACATACTGGCTCGTGACCTTCTGATCGGAAATGCTGTAGTACTTGTTCCTGCTTTAACTGAGGTGGAGGCGATAGCGCATTGTCTAGGTTGGCTGTGGTTTCAGGTTTCGGAGACAGACATGATGCCGCCGTTTCTGTCTGTCTCCGTGGAAGGAGTAGTGAGCGGGAGGCCGAGTTTCGCAGCAGCTGAGCTTTTAACAGGCGATATTTCCTGGTTCTCTTCGATAGAGACGTTGTGCACTCGGTGTGATCAAGTTGACAGTTGTGACAAGGGGCACCAGCATCCACCAAATCACATTTTATTTTCCGGGATCGACACTGGTGACATGCCTGGGAAGCACGTTTTTGGACTGGCCTCCCAGGGTGTCTATCATTGTCCGGTGTTGCTTGTGGCGGTGTTGCTGACATGCTGGTTGACCAGGCTGCACCTTTGGTGTTCCTTTATGTAAGCACCTACTTAGGTGTTTGGACCTATTTGGAGACACTCAGCTCGCTGATGCAGAAGGGGATATCAGGGTCGAGGATGCGTAGTGATCTACTCTTGGTTAGCAAGTCACTTGATCCCGCATACAGGTATCCTTCTGGCCATCTTAGAATCATGATCAGAGTCCCTTAGCAACCATGTACAAAGAAGATATCGCGGGGATTTGGGGGAAAAGCGGAGGGAGCCCGAGGTTGCGGAAGCCCAAGGCTCTTGTCATAAGACTAAGAACTGATTTGGGCTCTAGTACGGACAAGACTAGTTTCTGACCACGGTTCTTACTCGTTTGTTTGAAGCGGCTGGGCAATCCAGATACGTCTCGAGTGGGTTACTAGAGATTCTCTGTGTATGGATGAATCACACCGCAATTGTATTTGTCAAGGTGATTTCATCGTGCTGGACAGGACGTACGCTTAAGGCCAACCCAGCCCGAGGCATCATATTTATCATGATCTTCATTGAAGCTGAGCCGATGGAAATGACCAGCTCGCTTGAAATAAGCACGGACTGCCTAAAGCAGCCGCCACGCTAGGATATTTACAGTTAAAATGTCAACCTTTTAGAGCGGCGTCGCACTCCTTCCTACGAGCTGGAACAAAAATCCGCTGGACGAGAGGGCACCAACTGCCCCCCGCTGGGTCATCAACTTCTACTCAAGGTCTCAATCAGGAAATCGGGGTAGCTGGAAATGGCAATACCTTTGCCAAGATATATAGGTTGCCAAATCTCGCTAAGGCACTTCCGCAACGCGTCCTTACTTAGTTAGGCATAGCGCCCATCGTGAGATCAAAGCACTTGACAGACCGAGGGCGGGCCACCATTGTGAATGATCAGAGTTCCGCAATCGATTCAAGATCCTAACCTTGGAATCGTGGACCTTTCGTGGTACTTCTCGAGTCCATGTGTACTCCGTACTGCGTACGCAATCCTGGTGTAAATCATGGCCAGTGCGAACAGGTGTCAAAAACGGCTGCCAAGAACAATTGCACCGTACCAGCTTACTTGGCAATCATTGTCCTTACCTCGGGCATGGCTTTGAACTGAACCACTTTCACTGCCTTGTATTCCTAAATACCTAAATACCTAGCTGTTGAAGGGCATCTTCTATAGGCGATCGTGAACGCTCCAGCCGGGGGCTTCAAGCATGCCATCTCTCGCAAAGCTCAGCCCTCGGGTTGCACACAATCAGTACGCAACCGTCGTACCGACATTGAGCCTCCAGTCAAAATAATTAGGTTCTATCTGAGCGTGAGGACAAGCCATCACATCCCAGGTCAACTCATGCATAACCTCTTAAATGGAGCACGCAATTTTATTGTTCGCGGCTAGGACGGGGTATGTGAGCGTAATGGCTCCCTTTCCTTGACGACGTTGCTTTAAGTAAATCTCGTTGCCCCTCTTGAGCCGCTGTTCATTCCCAACCGCACCAGGATCCAGTTCATTTCAGATGCCATCACTGTGGTTCTTATAACCCTGCAGTTTTCAGCTGGCTAGCTATAATGGAGCAGGCCGTCCCACTTATTGTACATCCTCCTGCAGATGAACAGGCAGATCAGCATTCATCTTCGACAGCTTCAGACGTGGAACTAGAAGGCGCGGAACCACTCTCCTTGCCAAGATGGTCCCGGTTGCCCAGATGGAGAGACTCATCGAGGTGGGAACTGCCCTTTGGCTGGAGAATCTGGTCAAGCAGGGAAATGCCAGATCTAAAAACCTGCCTCTGGAGCATGATATCCTATGTCATCGCTCTACTACCAAGGTACTTGCAACCCGGGGGCTTGACGGTCCAGAAAGAGCTGCACCCAACCGCCTATCTGGATGCTTTGAGAGGCTGGGTGGCCCTTCTGGTCATGAACTTCCACACCTTCGGGAAAAAGACCACGCTCCTCGACAAGCCTGTCTTCAGCGCCCTTATCAACGGCCGGGCGATGGTTGACGTATTCTTCATCATCTCCGGCTATGTTCTCAGCTATCGGCTACTCCGAATGATGCGCAACCGCGAACCGGGTCTTTCCAAAGCTCTAGCTTCGTCAACCTTCAGGCGATGGCTGCGACTATATGCCTCAACCTCTGTAGCGTCACTTGTCACAGCCATCGTCATTTATCTCGGGTGGTGCCGTCCACAGTTCCGGCAATATACATTCTACGCCCAAATGGTGGATTGGATGTGGGACACCGCTGGCGCCACGAACCCGTTCGCCGACATTCACGGGTACTGGTCTCAGAACGTATTTCGGACCAAATACCTGGACCAGATGTGGACTATTCCGGTCGAGTTTCGAGGTAGCCTGGTCGTGTTCTGGTTCTGTGCTGCTGCTTCCTGTATGTCCACCAGAGCCCGAAGGATTTTCTGTTGCGTGGTAATGGCTCTCTGCTATTTGTGGGGAGCCGCCTACGCTGGGATATTTTTGCTCGGAGTTCTCATTGCTGATTTCTCATTCGACCGCTACCCGGAGAGGTTGTCTCGCATTCGACTTCCCCAGCAGGGCGATCTCGACACGGTACCGGAAAAGCAGCGCAAGCAGTCTCCCATCGCCAAGTGTGGATATGTTTGCCTGTTCCTGGTAGCAATGTTCCTCCTGGGCCAACCGCCGACTGAGTACGGCTACGCAAACTACTTCCTCTGGCCGTATCTCAGTAAAGCCATCCCTTGGTACTATCCGCCCGAGCTGGGCCAGCATATCTGGCTGAGTGTCGGTTCGGGCCTCCTGGTCCTCACGCTGGATCGATGCCGCATGCTTCAGATTCCTCTGGAAACTGGGTTCTCCCAGTACCTAGGCGATCTTTCTTTTGGTGTTTACGCCATGCACAACACCGTCAACTGGGTTCTCTACAGGCCTTATGTCGAACCGTGGCGTGCGGTGCACCTCGGCGACGGCTTCTTTTCCGGGGCTCCCGGTATGCTCTTCACGACTTTGGTGATTCTTTGGGTGGCAGACTATTTTACGCGGATTGATAATGCGATCGTGCGGTTTGGGAAGTGGCTGGAGGCAATGACATTTGACTGATCGTGGAGCTAGCTCGATCTCTTCGACCCCACAGCTTCCAAAGTAGATCACGCGAGCCCTGTCAGTATTTATTAAATATGCCCTTGTTATTCCGTAGATCGAAAGGTGAGAATTTAGAACGTGTCAAAACTTCGTCAGTTTTGAGTTGTCACCTTGTCAAGGATAACCGCGAAATTGAATGATGTAGACCTGTGTAGCGCATTCACATATCTGGTCCCTTATCGCTTCTCTCGTCGAGGCCTGCCACCGTCCGTGCTCCAAATTTGGTTTGATTTCAGGGGGTCCGGGCCAAGCCCATCGTCCCAAGACGTTGAACGGTTGAAGAGGGAGAGTGACAGATGTCAATCTTGTCTGGTGATCCTGCCCCCTATGAGTGACGATCAAAGGCAGGTTAGGCAGGTTAGGCATGCGCAAAGATGAATTCCTTCATGGTGAGGCGAGCGGCGCAGTGCTTGGCAGATTTCTACTCGCAGCGTTAGGGGAGAATGGGCCATGACGGTAGCCAGGCCACTTCACTTGACACTGGTCGGTACAAGTATTTGTGCACATGCCAGAGAAATTGAAGCGACTAAATCATTCTTTTGGATAATGATACCTATAACTCTACCACTGATCAAGAGAACATGAAACTTTGCAAAGATCTCGCGAGGCGAACAACCGTCTTGTCAACTCGCTCAAAATAGTCTGATGCGATCAACACAATCAGAGGATAAATGATGAAGCCCGGAATGTATTTCAAGACTGAATGTCCAAGATACTGCTCGCGGAGCGGTATTATGACCTGCATGTAGGTTCCTAGAACGAAGGGGCCATGCATGGCGTAGAGACCGAAGGAGATGTCCCCTAAATATTGCGATAGCCTCCAATGTAGGGGTTTCTGAAGTGCGGGATAGAATTCCAAGGCGTATACGACGGCGAAAGCACCAAAGCCATACCAGAAAAGGTATTTGCCATCGGGATTCCACCAGTATGGGATTGCTCCTGCCAGGTGATTCCACGGAAACTGGACGAAGCCCGGTTGGCTTAACAAGAACATGCCGAGGATGAAAATGCTGATGTGCTTCAACTTTGATCTTCGCTTTTGCCCATCCGGATGCTGCTTGGGAATTGCCCATGGACTGTCCAATCGTTCAGGGCTGCGACTCAGGGCCAAGTCAGCAATGAAAAGGCCAGCCATGAACTCGGCAATGTAGACTGCTTGCCATATATAGCAAGCAACGATCATTACCCAAGTCGAAACCATCCGAGTTTTGGTGGACATTTTGCAGACCGCGGTGCAGAAGGCAAAGAGAGCCACACTCCCACGATACTCTGCGGCGATACTCCACATGGGACTGAGGTATCTGGAAGTAGCTATATCGTTTGATGGCCATCCTCTGATATGGCCGAAGGGGTTGGTGAAGTAAACCATGTCGAATGTGTAGTCGACAAGTTGTTGCCAAAGGGTCTCTTTTCGAATGCTGTCTGGGGGGTAGCAGCCTTCATATACTCGTAGCCTCATTAGAACCATCGCTATGAGGCAAGCGCATGCCGCGCTACCGTAAAGTCTGATATATCTTCGAAAGGTAGACGAGGCGAGGGATGTAAGTAGGGATTCGGATTCGCCTTTTCGCATGAAAATTAACAGCCGATATCCCAAGACATAGCCTGAGATAACGAAGAACAATGCCACCATAGAACCCCCATTGTACAGGATATTGAGAAAGGGTTGGCGTCTCCAGTTGTCTCCGGGAGCATCGAATGAATGTGCCCAGAATACACCAACAGCAGCCCACCCTCTAAGGGCGTCCAAGTAGGATGTCGGGCCTAGTTTTCTGTGCTGAATACCTCCTGGCTGGGCGAAACGTGGCAAGACAGATATCAGGCGTTGCTTGAAACTGTCATGGTTGGGAATCCATGTCTCGGACTTGGATTCGAGCTTCCATACAGGTAAGGGCTCGTTGTTTATGTTGAGCGTGTGAGATTGGTCTTGATCGATGAGGGGCGTATAACGCGCCATCCTCACAACTCGTGAAGTAGACTGGATGTTGGATGTGTTTGCTTCCTAATGGTGAGAACTATGGGATGTAGAAAAGGCAGAAAGACCAGAGGGACAGCTTGTACAGTTTATCTATAATCGGAGCGCCCCCTCTTGGATTCAACAACGTGTCTGATTCGTGCGGACGAGGCAAAGAATCCCGGAACGGATTTCGGATGATCTGTCACTTATATTGGTGAACGGTTTGAAGGAATCAGCGGTTTTTAAGCAGCCTTAGGGTGACCTCTAGTCACCTTGTAACATCTCGATCAAACCTATCCTTAATAATGGTCAACCTTACTAGTTTATATATTCCAATAGTGTAGAATGATAACAGGTCCTGGCAAATGCCTTGAATTATCTGTGGCTCAAGCCGAGCTTGGTGAAACTTCACTTAGGGCAACACAGTGCGGCAGCTGGGTGCACATTTCTAGGTGATTGGTTCTGACATCTAGTGCCATCATTAATTCGACTGAAAAATGAAAACCGTCATCCGAAGGCAACAACGAGGCCGTCCAGGTCTCAGGGGGTAGATAGTGGGGTGTGAAGTTTGACAGCGGGACGACCTTGAAATCTCACTGAACCCTATCTGTCAGATATATGACACCCCTATAGCAAGGCACGGGGCACCCACGGGCATAACAGCTTCAAGATTGCGACAGAGATGTGAAATGTTACCTGATGTTGGCGTCAGTGCCGCATGACGCGTTGCGCCGGAGATTGTTGCTGCGTGTTGACAATGAACGAGTGCGGAGCTACAGCAGTATGCTTGTCCTCCGGATAGTAATATAGTCGCCCGCGTATGCTGTCAATCCTATTGTATGTACCAAGGTAAAACAGGAAGATCAATCTACAGTTGCAACCTTTTGGATCGTGCCTCGTGAGGTGCAAGGATTGACCAAGAGCTTCTGACACAGCACCCTTCGGTATCTGTCCTGAATGCTCCATGCGAAGCTGATTGAGGGTAGAGAGAGCAAGTAATTCACCAACTACTCCGTGAATCAATTGGCCGTTTGCATCTTTGCTGGAGAAGGATGGAGATCATTGACTTGACCTTGGGTCCAATTCTCGTACCCTGGACGATCCCCATTGGTTACGGCTTCCAAAAGGGTCCTGGGTGGCTTGTACAACATGATATGGAAATGTTCTGTATTTTTAATGAGCCCGTTTCCTTTTAGACCCCTCCGTGCAGCAACATACCTAGATCATGAACGCTTTTTAGACTTCTCCAATTCTTAAACCAGACGATCTGGTCCCTCTTCATTTTCCGAGAAGAACCAGGGCCAGCTGCGCAAAATGTTTTCGTGATGAAGGATTCAATCGCTGCTTTCGCTGCTTGTGTCACTTCCCCAGTCGTCTCGTCTTCGTCAATGAGGAATTTAGTCCATACAACAAGATGAGTGATGTTCTCGTCGATGAAATAAGGCCAGTCGTTGTACAAAATCTTGAAGTCTGCAGGATTGGAGAACTCTTTGTTATGAGAAGGAGTAATATCGTCCCACTGAAGTCGTTTCTGTTGTATGAAGGATACCACCGAGCCGTGCGACTTCTTCAATTGATATGTGTATTCTCGGTATCCACGCAGGTGTGCGGCAGACCTTTGGAAACAATCGATTCGGTTTGATCCTAAGGGGAACCGTTAGATTCTGTCACTCAGTTTTACGGTGCCACAATTCGCCATCTTCTAGTTCGAGAGGCCTCTAAGACAGGTAGAGTGAGGACGTACTGACTAGATCTTCGACCTGTAGCCAGGAGAGCCTCTTAAAATCTTCATTTTTCGTAGACAAAACTTCGATGCTCCTTTGGCTTTGCCCAAGCAGGAATTCGGGACAGTGCTCAGTCCATTGTTCTTCTGGCTGGTTGATATTCCAGTACAGATTTGAAAGAGCCATTTCATCTAGGGGACTCCCCCGTGGCGTTGAGTGGACAGAATGGGGCATTCCTTCCTAGTGGCTACCTTGTCTTGATCCTTGATGCTGGCTAAGGGACATATATAATGATAGTCTGGGGATGATAAATACCTGGCTGAACAAGTGGTTCGAAGTGGAAAATCGAAGACCTTTAAGCGAGCTCTACTCCAAGCTTCGGACTAACGGTTTTGCTAGTCTTCCATAACATTTTGCCACGTGTGAGGCCGCAGGCACGAACGACGAAGAGGACTCTCACGGCATCTGCCGCAGACATCCATGACAATGGCAGAGCGTTGAGCTAAAAGCGTGGATCGAGAGCTGATCGTGAGTATTTGGTCGGATTGCAGAGGCCATTTCGGCAATGGGTCGTCGAAGCGATCAGTTCCTCGATATGTCTGGAACCAGGCCTGCCGCAAGACTCAGCTCCCTGAGGTTGAGGTGGAAAATGCCCAGGGGCGCAGGTGGCTGAGCCGCTCGAGGGCATTCATGCCTGTCGTTACTAGGGAGTCCTTACAGGGGACTGGTGGGACGGAGTACTTGGAACTCGGAAGGACCGATGGTATCAAGTGTTGCCTGGAGGCAGGTGCAAAGGCGGAGAATCCCACCTGGGTGCCACCAACTTGATGTCGCCGCAGAAGGCGGTGCTGGGAAAACGTTGGGCCGAGGGGCACTCCTTTGGGAGGATCGACCAAGTAGTAGGCGTGGCACAATAATACACTACCTTTCGCACACAACCTATCCTAACCCCGTGATACTCTTTCTACATTCATGAGAAATCGTTTATGGGTGAATATCAAAAGTCCGAGCACTAGTTAGACTGTCCTTTGAAGAACAGCAGGCTCCTCTAGCCAGGAATTTGTCTGGCGCCTTTGCATCACCATGACTGGAGGACTATCAAGCCCTGGCCCGTGGCTCGACTAATATTGTCTTGTCATCGAAGTCCAAAGATCTCATCCTTCAGCTGTCCTTCACGCCAGGCATCAATAGCCTGTCCTTCCATCAAACCATGGACATAAGACTGGCCAATAAATGTGTAATGGTTCCCATGGGGAGAAACTTCCGAGAAAGGACAGATGGTACACCACCTCCTAAGAGAACGCATACCGAATCACCTTTCTGAGTCCATCTTGGACCTACCCCTAGCCGCCCTTTAGATGTGATGAAGAACCGTCGGTTAAGACAGAAGTTGCGAGCCAAGGATGCATACGCCATAGGGTCCCCTCCTTCAGCGTGCTCCTGCAATATTTCCAGATAGGCACTTCGCTTTCTAAAGGTACATGCTTATCTTCAGCCATCAGATCCAACTCAGACAAACCTTGACGACGAGGTACGTGCGAGGGCAATGCTGACAAGAAGCGGTACCTTCTCTGCTTCTCGAGTTGTAGTTGCTGGAATAAATACGCACAACCATCTTTACGGACCGGCTCGGAATTCGAACCAGCCAAACCGAACTGGTCGACGGTAGTGCATTTGATAAAGGCATCTATAAGATCGACAGGAGAGTCACCCTTGTACTTTTCCAAGGCCAAATACCAGTAGCGAAGAAACAGCGGTCTTCGGAAGGCCAAGGCAAGCATGAGGATGTACTTCGTCGGCAGCGTCCTCCCATCCGATTTGGATAACCGCTTGAAATCCTTGAAAGTCCGGTGCGGTGTATTGGGGTCTTGGAGTAACATGGGGAGACCGTCACCAAAGCCTGAGGTAGAAATCACGGTGTCGACCTTCAGTCCGCGAATCCGCAGCACCTTTTCATCTGCCCCGGCTTCGATACCCGTTGGGATATCTGCGGCAGCTTTGTAATGCGGAGGGAATCCCAAGTCAGCACCTCCACCTGGTGACCAGCATGATAAGTCGCCCATGATAGATATCTGGGTTGACTTGGTTCTGTGAGAACACTCCAACTGGGGACCCATGATTCCAGCACAGGCTTCGACTTGTCTCTGCCAGACCAGGCAAATCGGTCCAGATGTGGAATCGTACGATCAAGGATAGCAAGGCTTTGGTATTCGTTGATGAGGTATTTGGCGAGTTCTCGATAGACTTGAGCTATACTTCGACGATACTCCGGACGCAGAGCATCACAAGTCTGATGTTCGGTCTCTAGCGCCAGGCCTAGGTGCCCGAATATCTTGTCCCTTGGATCGGTCGCTTTGAATGTCCCGGAGGTTGCCATCAACATAGCAGGTAATTTCCACCGGACTCGGGTTCGATCAAGATTAGAGATTGTGTCAATATTGAGCATCTGGCTGGGAATATGGTCAAGTCGACAAAATCCAGAACATCTCAGCCACATCGAAGCCCAGCCTAATCGGTACCTGGGTACAGATGATGACCATGGAGAATAACTGGGTCATGCTGAGAAACTGCAACTTCTTGGAGGGATGACCCAAACTCTACGAAACTACGAAGCTTGCAAAATGTTGCGTAGATGTTCCCAAAGTTGATCATCCCAATCTAGTAAGCCACAGCTTGTATGATACGAGCGTGAATACATTCGGAATTTGACGTTGGACAAGTATTGAGCATCCGTGTTCTCTTTTCGGAAGACGGCGTATATCTGGGCGAAGAGTGCCCAACCCAGATGGCACGAGTCGATGATCAGGCTTAGCCATATTAATGTTTTGATCGAATTTGAATAAATCGCTCTCATGAGCAGGACTTGAGCTGAGCGTTCATCCGTATCCTCCTGGTTGACACACATCGGCATGATGTGGGCGGATGGGTGAACCAGGTTGAGTTAATGGGTCCGGTGCACTTTACGCAGACCTGGATCGACTTCAGCGAGGAAGTCGGCAAGCTACCAAGTCAATAAATAGTCAAAGACGTCTCCTGTCGAACAATCACATGCTACTGCCAAGGTAGGTATATTGAGTAGGCTGGACGCTTGGTGAACATGTAATTCAGTCAGGGGATTTACCTCCTCAACGCTCCCTTAAGGACTTTGAGACTCCGTAAACCTCACGATTAGAGAACTTAGTCTCAGTTTCCTGGACTTCATTAACCTATCCACTCGCTTTCAGTCTTCCTTACACTACTAGACATATTGCCTTACCATGTAGCTGCGCCAGTCAGACTCTGGCAATCTTACTTCCATGATCGCGTCCGATCCAAGTTCTCGACCAAGGTATCTGTTCGGTTGTGACGATGCTTTCTTTTTCGTCTGCCTTCTCAAGGGCGACTTCATCCCGCTATATACATAATTGCCTGCATGGCCGAAATAACTCGGTGAACCTTCCAGAATCTCCCAAAGCACCTGCAATGATCAAACCCTTGTGCCATTTCCAGTTTGACTTTGCCTTGGAGGGTTCGGTCTAGGGTCGGACCCAATGTGGCTACAAGGTTACCTGAGACTGTCAATTCAACAGCATCGAGGGATTGTCAGAGCCGAACAGAATATCTTACCCATCTACCCAGTGGTCCACCGTTGCCCCTTGTAAGCTGTGGTCGTGGACGGCGACAGCGAGTAAAGAAGGACTACACCGAGGTATTTTATCGCCGATGTCGCCTAGACACCCCATATTCCCGGTTCGATGTTCGGTGATTATGGCTGCTGGCTAAAATCGCTTTCCCCATATGGGATAACTGGATATCCTCTCTTCGGCGCCTCATTGAAACTAAGAGTTGAGCCTAAAATTAGATTTCCATCTCCCATACCTCTGTATTTACTTCTAATTCTGCATGATAAATATAATATAATTCAAAGATTGTGTCTTGATCGTGTAACTCCTTCTAATTTCAGCGCTCTAGTCATGTCAAGACGGTGTTCATCTAATAACACAGAGGCCCGCCGCATAAATACACTACTTTCCAAATAAGGCATTCATGATCATCCAGTATCAGGATTAGGTTTTGACCTCTTAGTGCAATAGTCTGGCAAATATTCTGCCGCTGTTGCTTTGAAGTTCTTCCATCACTACCTTGTGAAGAGCCGTATTCCTCTCTATAGACCCAGCCGTTCCAACTGTTACACCTAAATTTGTCGCAAGCTCATTTCGGTATTGTACACTGGAATTTTGGTGAAGAAGCTTCAGGAGATCTATAATCGAGTCCCTCCAGTTAAGTCTCTGGCCAAAGGTATTTGCTCTGCCCTCCAGAATTTGTTCGAGTTTCGTCCTTGATAAAGCGTTAGTGATAGCAATCGTAGGCCCCCGGATCTTCTCGGCGACGGAGAATATTTCGCAAGCCATCTCAGACTCCGGAATACTTAACAATAGCACTTTCATATACGCAGCGGCCATGGCTGTAGCGTATGGCTGCCAGTCGTCGTTCTTGTGGGAGTCAGCATAGTCAGAGATCCCGCGAATAATCAGGCCTGGAAGCGTTTCTTGAATCTCCGCAGCCTCCATCTCGACGCATAATACATTGAAATCTTTCTTCAGTTTGTCCCGGGTTACACCGTCTTTGACCACTATATTTGCCGATCCGATTGTGCCAAAGTGGACGCGAGGTAAGGTGTCGGACCGAGGTTCCCGCTAAAGGAGCTTTTCCTCAAGGCAGTCAGAGCATTTACTGTTACCTTAGTGCTTATATATTGCCTCAAATAACCGATCCTGATGCGCGCCTGAAGACGAAAAATTTTCCGCCATATCCGGGCGACTTTCGATTGCGTAGTTTAGATGATTATACATCTATTCTCCAAGCTGCCGCTCTCCTTGCGAACGGAGTAAAGCGGAATATCCTGTAAGGATTACAGGCGGCTTGTTCAAAGTACCGATCCTTTCAAATCTTCCATTCGGGAAAGTTCTGCCTAGATCGTATTGAACAACACCACTAGAATCACCCTCCGGTATGCTCACTACTACATCACCAAGCCGAATATCGGTTCTCTCACTTAGGACACCACCGCCGATGCCCACAAGAAAGCAGACCTTAACTCTTGGAAAGTCATTCCTTAATTGCGTGGCTACCGCTGCCGCAGTAGTATTACCACACTGAGGTATTAGTGTAGTTACAATTCTGTGATTCCTAATTCTGCCGAAAATGTACGCATTCTGGCTTTGGCGAGAGATATGTAGGCATTCTTTGTATTCTTCGTCAAGCATTGCCCTAATGGCGGTTGCCTCGAGTGGTAGAGCACAGAGACAAGCAACGGTAAATTGTTCGACGAATTGTATAGCAGTTGATGTCATTTTTGGTCGATGAATAGGGATGGTAAAATGGCCGGCTCGCACGGACTTTTGACATTAGACTTGCATGAAAGTAGCTTTATTGTGGGAGGATAGTCCTTTTGCGTAAGGGAAACCAGCGCTGATAAATGCTCTCTTTTTCGACGGTCTAACCCTCTTCCGAGCACGGACTGCAGCAAATTGGGCAACATGGGGCGTTGAGGGGCATGCTGTGCTTGAACCAATCGAGACTATGCGTTGAACAGGAGCCGGTAATTCCCATGCATCTAGGTAACAGGGCTTGAAGGGCTGCTTTCAATAGCATAGCGTGGAACTTCTCTTTTGAAGGACGAAACCTAGTGGGCCATCTGACATCTGAAGGTAAAGCTGGGAGTTACTGATGCGTGACGACTTGTGCACGGTAAAATGGCCTTCTGGCTCTCGCTTAGAGGCATGTTGCAATTCAAAAAAATAAATTTTGTGAAGTGGCCAAAGCATTATCGATCTTAAACTACAATATAATAATCAACGAAAAGGCTCCATCCTATATAATTAACTTGCATGATCATGGTGACGACCGCCTCGTATAATTTGCGGATGACGTGCAGTCGAAGTGCATTGCGCCGATACCCAAGTCTTCTGCTTAGGCTTCGAGATCCTTGATTTCAGATTTTTGGCGCGGCTTCGGGAACCAGGAACGCTTCGACTTGTGGTGTCGGTTTTCGCGACCGAGGAATGTTCATTTATCATCTTGGATAGCCCAGTGCGAAGTTTCTCGTGTAGCTTGCCCAAAGAAGGAAAGCATTGTTGCAGCTTTTTGTTATATTCTTCAAATTCGCTTGTGCCTTCCATAACAATGTCCTGCATTTTTTGTACTCCGAAGAGAGTCACACACCAAGTAGTGAATAATGCTGCACTTCCAGGTAAAGCTGGAGGAAATATTGAACCCAAGATGGCAATGCCCGCGAAGCAGGAAACAATCGCCATATTTCCCACACGGATGGCCTTTCTCACTAAAAGAATCATGGATCTTTTAATCTGAACGAGAAAGTGCGCTAAGAGGTTCTTAGAGCCTTGGGATTCATCGCCATTGTCAGTAACCATCAGATACGCCAGCCGGATTGCGAAATCATGACAGTTCCACCAAAAAGGGAGATATTGCCACCCGGACATGAGTTTCCGGTAGACTAACTCGGCGATTAGCCTGAATGTACTCCATAAAATGAAGACAGATCACGAAAGCTTACATTTTTCTGATATTTCCTTGTCAGAATATGTCATTTCGCCAACCTCCTCGATTGCGTATATCGTCTTCAAATCCTCTTTTGTTAAGCAACGCGAATCCCCTTGTCTTACGGACTCTCGGTCATTCCCACCTACATGTTCCCAGAGTGTGGCGGACAACATCTTTTGTGACAATGTCATTTTCTTATCATGATAGATAGACCTCTTCATGACAATAACGGCATAGTGTATTGCGGCTTCGAATCCAGTCCTAGATATCCGAGGCAGACATTGCATATCGCTTTTGTTGTTCCAGCTAATGGGAGTGGGTGGGGTGGGAAGTTCGATCCCAGCGAACTTGAATCCTTCACCAATCTTTTGATACTTTTCGCCAATAGCTGTGGCCACCAGGAGGACTTTCCGACAACCATTATTGGGGTTCCCGAAGTCTTTGAGCTTGTTAGCCCTTGATTTTGCGGGAAGTTTAACAGCCTCTCTTACCTCTCACAAGGACTGATTCGCCCTGGAAAACACTGAGCCAACCCATAATGGCTCAAGGGGGGGATTTTTTGGTGTGAGCGCAATAACCAAACTTCAGCGTGGACAGCATACCCTCTCACTCGCTGCAGAAACTTTGTAGATACCTCGTGTCCTTCTTTACGCTAACTGAAGATTGCTATATGCTCACTATGCAAACGTTTTCTGGCATTTGTTGTTAGCCGTAAGTGTGGCACCTGATCACTTGCAAGGAGAATATCGGACCACGAATCCTCACTTGTACACTGGGCGTCGAGCTATTAGGTCATGCGGACTTTCGTCGCCTTTTTACTTGGGTGTGTGCACGGTTGACCCTCGTATTCCTGCTTGGGTAGTTGCCTTGCGAACCGCGAAATTATGCAGCCAAGATCTTTTCGGCAGACTGTCAGAGGTGACACGTAACCGTCTATCTTTCTCGCGAGCTGTCTTCGGAAACCGGGCAAGATATCAATCCAACAATGCATGGTCTAGTAGAAGCAGGGCCTTTTACCCCAGGAACCTAGTAATAATAGCACATGCCGAAAATTGGTTGACCTAATTTGGACGGGCTCGGACGCTTCTTCAGGCTCATTAATTAAGTCTTATCTACGGTTTTCTTGGGTCTGCCAACGAGAGTTTGTTCATGGTTCAGGCTAAAATGGCGAGTATTTGGGCCCGGGAACTGAATCATTATGGTGACTATCTATTGCGGTGCATGGCCTCCTATCTGAGATAGCCTCGTAAACGTATAGTAGACCTATCAAGGACCATACTCTGAACGACCTGGTGAATCTGAGCCTGAGACGGAGCTACGTTGAGGTGGCCCCATGGGCCCTGCACTTGCCCCTAAATTGTCATGTAAATTGAGTGTCCTTGATTTCATATTATTAAGAATTACGACTTCCACATTCGGGCATTCAGCCAAGACCCAGGGACCAGTAATAGACCTTTCATATTGCATAGCGGTTCCTCTAAAACTCCCTCCTCTACTAAATACGATGAACCCTCGGAAGAAGTGGCTCCACGCCAGCGAATCGTCGAAGCCATAGAAGCATCCGTGAAGGAGTATTGATGCGGGGCCGGCTATCCCAACGCCGTAGTCGACGATACACCCAGACCACGCCTTCCCTAAGTCTGCCAAAAACCCACTTTACTCGCTCCCACACATTGCGACAGAGCGACACCAACGAGTCCTTAACCCAGCGAGCAAAGGCACAAAAGGTTCCCCACATCGCGTAGTGGCTGCACAGCCCTATTAAGCTTGGTTTCTAGCACACTTAGCAACTAGTCTCACGGCCAAGAGCATTGACTTACTGGTGATATTGTGTGTTTTGGAGCTTGGGGATACCAGATATACAATTTATATAGAGTCAAAGATTGGAGATTGTAGGTGCAGACCTGTTCTTGTCTACCCGGATGCAGAGGGGGGTATTTATCTGCGTCATTCGACTCTGTCGCTACCTCAACCTGAATAAGAGAACCATTAGGCTGAGATCGACGCATATGTGCTGGGCACTGTCCATCCAACCCTCCACTCACTGTGCCCTCTGTGGGCGGTGAGGGCTACAGACACACAACGAATCAACTATCCGCCCTTCCATCTCCATTTCATGCACTGTAATATAATTTGCAGTTGTCTTTACTTGGGTCCGCTGGCGGTTTCCATTCTCGCGTTCGCATGACAGAATGGTCTTGGCAATCGCTCGCAACCATCCAGGCTTGAAAGAGAGAGTCCAACTGAAACACACGAAACAAGGCAGAAGTCTTGAGCACATGTTGGTTTCACCAACCGATATCCCACTTCTTCCTCAACCTCATTTGAGAAACCTCGAAGAAATCGAGTGAGGTTATTCATGACGAGGCGTCGAGGGCGAAAGCAACGGGCCGCTCAAGCAAAGGCAGAATCGCTTGCACTTCCATTACCAAGGCGAGGGCGAGTCGAAGAGTGAGTAGACAACTGAGTAGAGGCGACAGCAGCGTAAGTCGCACTAGCCTTTACAGTGCCAGTACGTATGCACTATCTTTGGAAGAAACCTATTTTTGGGGACCTTGACATCCCCTCGAGGGGAAATGCCCACGCGCAAGGTATGAGTTTCCAATGGAGGGGGGGACTGGAAACCGGACTGAGCACGGTGAGTAGAGGGAGCATGCGAAGGGTCGGGGACTTAAGGCCGAGCAGCTCGAGCTAAGATCGAGCCGGAGTTGAGCTTGATTACATGTCAATCCTATGTCCCTGAGACGCCCCGGAGAACACAGTAGGGGTGGCACTATTTGCATCGATAAGACAAGCATCGCGTAGCTCTCCAAAGCGAGCAATCTCATGTGTTGTGACTACTGTGCCAAGAATGTATAGTGTTATTACGCAAAGGGAATTTTAGGTAGTAGTTAGCACAGGCGCAGGGGTTGATCAAGTTCACAGAGGGTTAACTAGGACAGACGCCTACTTAGCTGGAGGCAGGTTTCATCGATCCCTGGAGGAGCCGGATAAAGTAGGCCCTAATCTCAGGATTGTAAACCGGGCTCCTAATTGTCAATCAACCCCCTCACGGAAGATCGAGCAATGTGCTACAAACGTGGTCCACAAGTGTCAATCCTTCTGAGGCACCTACTCTAAGTACCTACTTAAGGCAAGTAGGTACCCACGGAGCAATCAGGCTAATTCCAGCCGCCAACCAGGACATAATGATCGACATACGGCGTACACACAGCACAATGAAAACATCATAAAGCGGCGTGGACACGACAATGTAAGACGTAGATATTTACTAAGGTATATAGTACTAAAGCTAGTAGCTAGTTAAAGCCACGACAATTACCATGGCATCTCGAAGGGCAGCAAAAGAGCCCTCTCCAAGCCAAGCCTTTCTGACATTGCCGAAAGGGGCGTAGCGTAGCCTTGTCACAATAGAGGTGGGCGGGCCGGCGGGCCCAGTCAGAAAGTAGCCTGGATGACTGGATGACTGGCTGACTGACTGTGTGGAGGAATACCGACGTAATATGGATGGATGTATGGCCCAACTATAGCAGACCACTCGGATTTCAGCTCTTCAACGGAGTTTCGGTCCGTCTATGTACGTACGAGAGATTCGTGAATAAAGAGTCGTGGGTAGTGGGTCTGACGAGACGAGACGAGACGTGAGGTGACGCGACGTTCCCATTCCATTGCCGGCCACAGCTACAGGTACGGCTATCTCTGTATGAATCATGTATCATATTGCCGGGGGCGCATCTGGACATGTGGATGAGAAGGAGGAATAATGGCGCCGACGGAGGAAGGTGAGATGCCAACCGGGGGTATGATACTCCGTCTGCGGGAGAAGGTTCGAAGGGGGTTTGGATTGGATATTTTTCCTGTAGACTTCTGATCTCCAATACGGAGTCTCGTGTCTCTTTCTACCGTTTGTCATTGGAGGCGGATTGCTGAACCTCGCGGGGGGCCGTGGTGGCAGGGGAATGCGGCGTCTACTATCCTTAAACCGAGTAGTGTCCGCAAACCTACATACTTGCCTGTCTGCCTGCCTACGGCTCTCTCCCTCCCTCACTTTGTCACGATCCTTCCTGCCTGTTAGCCAGGGCAACTACTCACAGAAAGTTCACTTTGGCTTGGATGAGGCATTGATCGAGAACGCGCTGCCGAGGTCTGCTGCCTGCATGACTGTGAGCGCCGCCGCCGCCGCTGCCGCCGCCGACGGCGTGTCCAGACCTCCAGGAATGGCCAAAGCATGCCACGCGTGCCACCGTGCGAAGAGGAGATGTGGGAAACAGACGCCGGATTGCGGGCGATGCAGGAAGAAGGGCATCGAGTGCACGTACCCGGCATCCAAGCCGACTTGTTTCGTGCTTTGCGACGGACTTCCGTCTGGAGGGTGCCGCTCATGGGCTTATCTCCCCGGATATCGCCAGGACGGGTGCTGTCTCAACATTGTCATGGCAATGTGGAGGTGTCTCCATGTTTCTTGGGTGATCTGATCAGACGGCTGGAGCGAATGACGAGCGATTCGATTTTGACTTCGACATCTTGCAGGGGTTTTCTACTACGCTATCCGACAACAGCAGTCTCGGGGGAAACCAATCTCTCACATGTGGTGGGCTTGCAGCGTCAGTGGTCCCGGTGATACCGAAGCTGCCGACGGAGTATGTGCCTTTCCCACAGCCAGAAGGCATCACGTTGCGCTCGAGCGACTTGAAACGTCATATCTCCGAGCTCAACCGGTGGCTAAAACAGTGGGTTGACACGGGGAGCAATCCGTTCATCCACAAACGACTGTACCAAATCCGGTTTCCGCGCTGCATCCAGGATGCGTACATGGCTTTATCTTGCTATTTCAAGAAAACGCCATCGAATGAGCAGGTGATAGCCCGGATTACTGAGGACAACGCGACGCAACTTTTGCAAGATTACACTGTTTCCACGGAAGAACCTAAGCCAGCACAACACATTGGCATGGCGCCGAATCCTATAGACTGCCTTGAGTATGTCGCCAGGGTTCAGGCCCTGTTGGTATACCAATTTCTGGGTCTATATGATGGAGACATTAGAATGCGGTATCTCGCCTTGAGTCGCATTCCAGCGCTGTACTCCTGGGTGCAACAGTTATTGGCCCACTTCGCCCAGACAACACAGTTGGGCAGTACATTAGGCTCGCCAGCCTCACGGGACGAAGGTTCCCTTGCATGTGGTGTCCAAGCACAATACGTAATGTTGCAGCAGAGCGGAACAATCCTTTGCCAGAGCAATATCATGTATACCCCTCGCAAAGGAGCTTGGGAGGCGGACTCCTCACTAGCATGGGAGAAAGTGTCCTCCAATGCAGACTTGACTTTAGTGCAAATTGCAGACAGTAGACAGGTGTTTACAAGCCTGGGTCCTGACCATGTCGATGATTTCACAATGCTCATTTTGGAAATGCGCAGTGGAATAGACCAGGTCAAGAGATGGGGAGCCCGTGTCGAAGGCTAGCTCCAATGGAGTATGATGGAGGCTTCTCGATGCGGTATCGTCGGATGTAGATTTTGTTGTAGAGTAAGATAAGTGTATGCTACCAGGTTATGAAACCACAAATGCCACTGCCAACAGGACTTAATATGCATAAAAAAAGTCAAGTCATGTAAAATTCGACGGACAACTTGCGGATTGGAGTGTATCTGCAAACTCAAGGCCCAGGCGATCAAGTTTAGCCTGGTGGAGTTTCTAATAATTGTAGCTCGCCCTTGCGGGCACTATCCTGGTTGGGATAGCGTCCACTAGCGGCTTGAACATCCTCTACAAGAGCCGCTCCGTATTTTCAATCGATTGATTCAAGAATGACGTTGAATTCTGGTCAGATAGCTGAGCAATTTCTTCCTCGGATGAGCGGTGAGTTTGGTTAGCATTAGAAATCATTACCTCCTTTGTCCTTTGTACGTTGCTCCGACGCGAGGTGCAGGATCGGTCTTCAACAGACCAAGGTCAACGTGTATAAGAGTAGAGTAGAGCCACAAGCAGTCCAGACGAGCGACTTCCAACTAGTTCCTAGGCCGGAAAGAAGACCCAAGCGAAAGTCAGTCAAGATACTTACAAATTAACCCACCAGCTTCAATCTCTAGAAATGGATCCCGCATTCGTCGAGATGGCGCTCAAGTCAATCGCTGAAACAAATGTGACAAAAACCATCCATCCCAGGGCATATCCAGCGATATCGCCCTCAAGACCAGAATTGAGCCAAGTGGGCAAGGTCGTCCTGATTCCCGGCGGTGGTACCAGCGTTGGCCGTTCCATTGCACGAGCGTTTGTGCGGGCATCCGCCGATACGATCATAATCATTGGGGGCGCGCAGGCGTGCTCGCAGCGGCAGCAACCCAGCTTGAGGCGGAGGCCAAGACTGCAGGTACAAATACCAAAGTCATCCATCGTTCTGTCGATATCGTGGATGTTGCTCAAGTCGATGCTTTCTGGAAAGAGCTTGCCACACAGAACATCGTCGTGGATGTTTGGGTCGCCAATGCAGCCAAGTTCACGGAACCCAAACCGTTGCTCGAGCTAGGAGTCGAAGAGGTCTGGCCGCAGGTGGAAATCAATGCGAAGTCAGCCCTATACTTCGCCGAGAGGTTCTATGCCCAACCCGGGGATAAACAAAAGGTGAACATGCCCTTTCCCATCCGCATTGCGCAGTGATGCTTCATTCCATTCATTTATGCGCATTATAAGGCAATGGGAGCATTTTCTGACCACTCAAATAATTGTAGTTCATTATCAACGTCTCCACCGCATCAGTGCATACGATGGCACATCCAGGTGTGAAGGACCGCCCGCGTACAGTCTTTCGAAGGCAACCAGCACCTTAGTTCTTCCAGATCCTGGCTCAGGACGTCCCAGCTGAGAAGGTCCAAGTCGTTAGCTTCCACCCGGGCTTGATATATAACAATGCCTGGATGAGCACGGGAATTCCTCGAGGGGATCTATTTGATGATGGTGAGATCGGCCAGCCCTTTATCTGTTTGTAGATCGTTTACGCTGACAAGATTGCCCACCGGCTTAGATGATCTTTGCGGCGGGATTGCAGTCTGGCTTGCTACTAAGGCCGCTGGGTTTCTTCATGGTCGATTCGTGTAGAGTCTCTGGGATATTGATGAACTCTACCGGAGAGCTTCGAAAGCGGGATTGGGGAAGATCCCTACTTCCTTCGACTTTCTATCGCCGGGATAAATGGAGGTAACTTATCTGTTTAGCTCATAACGCATACAACTTTAGTCTCGCGCCATATATGGGGAAGCTAAAATGAGTTGAGAAAGGAAGAATCGAGGATGAGCGTGCCTCTTATTATCTAATAGCTGCACCCACTGAATCGGGTTCTTGGCGCACGTGACCATGACTGAGCGGAGCAACAACCAAATTGCGAAATTGCAGGCCAGAGTTTCCATAGTGCACTTTGCACATTGTCCAAGGCAAGAAGGACAAAGAGGAGGTTCTAGAAGATGGGCATATCTCGACGCATGCTATTCAAAGCGAAGTAATCAAAAGAATGAGTTGGGACATAGTTGAATTGTTGGTGTTGTTTTCATTCAAGCTCTCAGACTATCAACAGCTATGAGCATATCGTGCATTTTCTTCCTCGTGACACATGCAGCCCCCCAAAAAGAATGACCCTCCTCATTCAAAGCTCGGTTCAATTCGTTTTGCATGCTGGTGTACTTTTCTGGCTGTGTTCCTATAATCCTTTTCCTCGTTGGGCTTTGGTGTACAAGAAGACCGCTCGTGTTTTTTCAACTCAAGCACAAAATACCCTCCATGCCTTGCATTAATGCTGTTCAATGGTGCCCTCCATACCAACATGACCCTGTTCGACCGCTGCAGTAACATCCAAGTGGGTAATATAAAGAAAGGAATTCGAAGGACATGCGCCTTGCTGGTCTAAAATCAGGGTATATCTAAAGGGAAAAATCGGGAGATGTGTAGAGAGGGTTGGACGAGGTTGTAATGTTATGTTGGGGAGTAGGGAGATTAAAGCTCAATGTCGTAGAAGTGAGAAACAGAGTTTCTATAGGTCGTAATTTTCGTATGTGATCAAGCCTTCTTTCGTGAAGGCCCCATAATCATCATGCCATCCTCATCGGAATCATCGTCACCGTCACCGTCACAATCACCAATGCATTCTTTATCATCGTAAGCTAGGCTCTGGCGGTCTTCAAGTGCTGCACCAGTGGCGACTTGCATGGGTTTTCCGTGCTTCGTAACTGTGTCTGCAGTTCGCATGAAAGATGGTTCAGTTTCCTTGACCACTGAAGGAAGGTCCAGTGGGATGTCTGTATTCTCTGGGCCTAGGAAACCTTCACCAGGAGGTGAGGATGCACTTGAGACAATGCCAAAGCTTGGAATGGACATGCTTTGCGAGACACTACTAGCGCCATATCCATCCATCGAGGAAGCAATAGTGCTGGCTGATGGGCCGGCTTGAATTGGTACAGATCCGATGGAGAAGTCAGGAGGATCGGTAGCAATTTTTGCCTGTTGCTGCTTTAAGAATGTGATATCATCCGGCGACGGTGGGCAAGCATCCTCAAAGGTAATCTGGCTCGAAGGTCTGGTAGCCGCTTCGGCCTCAGCCTCAGCCTGGTAGTGAGCTTCCAAAATCAATCTTCTCTGATTAACCTCTCGGGCCTGTTCAAATGCTTCTGGTGTCGACGTTGGCGCTTGAATGGCTGCCTTGTGGGTGACGTGGGCTGTGAAAGAGGGCACGGGGGGAGAAGTGTTGTAGGTGACAGGCGACATGGTGGTCCGAAGAGCGTCAGGAGGCTCAAGGGCGCCTGCGGCTGATGCGGTGCTGATTGCGAGACTGGGACCTCCACGTGCTGCCTGGAGATCGCACTCTGAGGAATTTCGACTAGAGGCTGGCGAGCGATCATGTCTTGTGCGACGGTCTCGGCTGCCAATTCGGACGAGTGATTTAGTTCCTTCCCATATTCCATCAACCCTTGCTCTGACACTTCTCTCTTGTGACGCTGACCGATCGGGTTCTTGCAAGATATCTGGCAACGGTAAAGGCAGGCGATTCACCTGCGAGGCCCTGACCGTCCTGACCGACTCGGCGTTTGAAAAAGTTGAAACGCCCCTTTCTGGTGCTTGGGGACGTGAATCCTTTTCTACTATCGGACTGCAGCCAGTAGATGCCGCTTTTGGACCTGATAGGCTGTCGCCAAAATACTCGTGGGGGTGGTCAAAGGGACTGGCAGTCTCACTTTGAGCTAGTGGGTGTTCAGTGGTTTCCCGAGAAGTCTTCAGAGCCGTCAACACTTCGTCTCCCCGAAGGCTCGATCTCCGTGCTTCTCTCATCCTTTGATTCTCGAATCGACCAATTGTGCTCCCACTAGATGGGGATGCAAGGGACTCGCTTGAGTGGCTAGTGGATGTTGCAGCGCTTGGGGCTCGTTTACGGGTATTGCTTCGGCCAAGCAAACTGCCTGCAATTCGTCCAGCTGTATTCAGTGCACGTTCGATAATGTTTCGCTTCACGACGGCATGAGAGACCTCCTTCTCGTCCACCTCCAAGATCTTCTTCTTGCTTTCCTTCTCCAATCCAGTGTTCTGGATCCAAGAATGAGGATCTTGCATGCCCTCAGTAACCCATGCGTGTTGTTTAGCTTGATCGATGGTCATTCTCTTTGCAGGATCTTTGATCAGGAGGCAGCGAATTAGATCGCGCACAGCCTCAGGAACCTCTTCGAATTTAAGCTCGAAGTCCAAACGCTTGTTGCTATTGATCGAGGTTGGTATGTGAGAGGATGGTTGGTCCCTGGATGTGTCAACGGGAACAAGTCGTGTTTTCGGAAGGAATACTTCTGTGGTACAGATTGCTTCATGCAGGCCCATCCCTTCGTTGCCATAAAAAGGGAGGCGAGCATAGACCATGCAATAGAGAGTGATGCCTAAAGCCCACAAGTCTAAAGCGCCGGTTATCTTCGGAGCTGCATTATCGGAGAACATGGAGACGTCTTCATAGCACAGTTCAGGAGCCCAGAAAGCAGGTGTTCCAACGCTTCTTGCTAGATCTTTCTCATCATCGAGTGAAGCAACATCTTTCTCGGTGAGGTGGTTCTCAGGATCCTTATCCGTTATGGGACGTCCAAGATAGGATACACCGAAGTCAGATATTTTGACAGTGCCGGTGCTGCCAACCAGCAGATTAGCAGGTTTGATATCGCGGTGAATGATTCCAATAAAGTGCAAAAACTGGAGGCCGGAGAGCGTATCCCTAATTGCACGGCGTGCTTCCTCCAGGGTCATTGCAGGCACATAAGAAAGCTCGTCATTGGCCTCAAAGTTAAACTCGGAAGACATGTGCGAAGCGGCGCTGGCAGCAATGCTGAATTTGCGGTCACGGTAGTCGCTGGGGTCATATGCACCCCACATGCTGCCCATCAGTGCTGTGTCGCCATTGCTGGCATGGTCGTCATGTGACGTTGTCCTACTTGGCCCTGCGTTGGAGCTGGAGCCGTAGAATTGTTGTGAAGGGGTGCGGGAGATTTCCAGGAAGTGGTCGTCTTCCTCAATATCACCACCGTGCTCCAGACTCCAATTTGGGACAGAATTAATGTCGTCCGCAAACCGGGCTCTGTCCCTGTCCATTTGCTCATGTCGGCGTTGTGCTTGGCTGACGTGGAAGACGTCTCGCTCATTTGGTACAATTGACAGAATGGCTCCGCGGCGTTCTTGCTCGAATCTGGAATTATTGACCGAGAGAACTTCACGAACACCAGGCTTTCTCCATTTGATTTCACCTTTCTCGACATACTCAAGAATGAGATAGACCTTGTTCTTGCTTGGGTCGTCGATGACTTCAAGCAGACTGACCACATTGGGATGTCGAGCTTTCTTCAAGATGGCCACTTCTCGTTTCGTACGATCTTCGGGTGCACCTAGACGGCCCAGGCGTCGTTTGACCGAGTATCGAGGGACGATTTTTATGGCGACTAGAGCCGCAGTCTCGATGTTTCTTCCCAGTTTCACTTTACCGTGCTCTCCACGGCCAAGTTCCTGGACGACTTCGTAGTTGTTGATGAACTTGTTCCCCGAGAAGGTGTCATGTTCTATCTCGGCGAAGTCTGTCTCTTTTGGAGCCTGGAGATGATGTAACTGTGGGCCAATATCATCCAGGGAGGAGGCAGAGGGAAGGCGGGCTGAAGGACTGAACAGGCCCGGGCTCGACATGGGGGTGTTGTCGGCGGTCCTGATGCCTTGATTTACAAAACCGCGGTCCTTTGATTGAGATATCCAGTTGGACATGTCGTTGTAAAGGAGATTCTGAGCCGGGTGTGAGCTTCTAGCACGCAAAGGGGGGTGAGGCCTCGCGTTGTAAAACTGAGACTGCAAAGCAGCAAAGGACTGGTCAGGATAAGTTGGACGATCTAGGTTGGATCGCTTTGTGGTTGAAAGTGAGGCAGATTTGGAGTGAGTGGAAGGCCGTCTGCCCCGTATTTGTCCATGGGAAGACCTCGCGGAGAGGGCTCTTGAGAGGGAGTTTTTGGAGAGATCAGCATCTCTTTCATTCAAAGCTTTCAGCGATTGTGAGGAATTGGGCGCGGAAGAAGGGAGGGACTGCTGAGCCCGTAGTGGGGCAAAGGCTAGAATGGTATTGCCTTGTTCTTGTTGTGAGATTGAGTCCAAGTCAGCGCAAACTGCCTCATCAATAGGGTCAACCGAGCGTTGGGCAGAAAGCGCGGTGGGTGTATTGCGTTGCGTCAGTATATCTTCACCATCGCTGCGCGCGGAGTCGGTTGTTGCTTGGGGATCCAGAGCGGGAGTAAAGTCCGTAGCGCGACGAGCGTGCTGTAGGTTTGGATCCCACCTAATTCCAGTGTTTTCCGCCATTGTGAGAAGGGACGGGACTCCTATTCGTCTTCTGAATTCCTCGCGTGACTCTTGTAGAGTTTTGGTCGACTGGATCGACTTGGAGCCAGACTCAGAAGTCGCTCCCGCCCGCAACCCAGCGAACACCCAAGGTAGCCATTTGCCTGTTCACCAAGCACCTCGGGAGTAGAGAGTGTCGGACAGTAGGGAGGTTCGCCAATCGGTGCGAGGGCAGATGAGGGTTGAACAAACTAAGGACTGGGTGGTTCGGCGGAGGCAGGTGTACAGTGGTTGGACTCGATGGAGCAACGACTCGACCAGCGAGGCAAAGGCGGCAGATTATTACCAAGAGAATGTGTACGCAGCGGTAGAAGTATGTGAAAGGGCCCTGAGTGTCAAGCAAGACGTGTTGGGCCGGATGTGGGATCGAGCAGCGACAGACAGAGGGTCAACCGGTGGAAGGCAACCACAGCGGAGCAGAGCGGGTCGGGGCTGGAGGCAGCAAACAATGGTTGTGCGAGTTAGGGTGAATGAATCAAAGAACCGAAGGATACAAAGGTATATACTAGAAAACTGTGAAAGAGGTGAAGAGACACAAGAAGATTGTCGACTGAAGTCTGCGGGCAAAGAAGCACGAGGGCTGAGTTGAATTGGTTGGAGGGCAGACTTTGGAGTTGCAGGATAAGTTAGTTGGTCAGGATAAGCATATGCACAGGCCAAAGATTGAGTGGTCAGAGACGAGGTCAACGCAGTGGGAGCGGTGCCATGGCGGCGAGTGCAGGCAATCGCAGCACCTGCACCTGCACCAGCCAGTGCCAGTGCAGTAACGCCAATAAAGCAGCGCAGCGCGGCGCTGGGCAGGCGTCGGGCTTTGGGTGGGTGGTGCCAGTGTTGGTGGGTGCAGTGGTGTGGATGCCACTGGACAATGGAGGGTGGATAGTGGATCGAGGTCGAGGGGGGCCCTGGTTGGTAGTGGTTGGTGGTGGTGGGCGGGGTGGTGCAGTCATCCCTCATCCTCACCACTGATCACTGAACCAAAAATGATGAATGATGGCGCCTGGTGGAGGCACTAACTACATGTACTAAGGGAGGGTCCAAGCCTCCCATGGCACTAAGGACTAGTTTCCTCTGGCGCCAGTGCCCAGTGTCGAGTGCCCACTCCGGGCTTCAAGACACTAACTACCTGGGACCCAGGTGCCTAGCATAGTTAAGTACCTCCCTAAGGCTAGATACCTCAGGTGGTTAACCACCTACATAAGTACAGTACGGAGTACTCGTAACTTCCTACTCGTAGTACTCATTCCCCCAGCATAAAGCACCCCTGTAGGCTGTGGCCTTGGGTGTAAATATATTACTCGGACTTTTCGATCAATACCAACGCTGCTGGCTGTTGACATAGCTAACCCTACAGTACTATTATAGTATAATATATTTTCCCAAGTGGTCTGTCAGGTCAGTCCAAAACATTCGCACAATCACAGCCTGTCGCTAGGAATGCATCTTTTTATTTCATTCTCGGTACAGCGTGGTTCTACTGCATTGGCTACTCAAAGCATCGCTGGGGTTTCGATACTTTCTAGGAGTTCGGCCCGCTCTGGCTTTTGCTGTTGAGCGCCCATCCTTTATCAAGCGTTCCCCAACACAGCTGGGCGCGTTCAGCCATGCATCAACCACCACTACCATTGCCTGTACTATTACCACTATTCCACCACCTCGTAGCCCGACCTTGACATGACATGTCATGATTGAGTTTACAAGTTCCTCACCGAGTTGGGCGCTCATTCTGATGCGTTTCCTGTTCAACCCCCTGCTCATCGCCCAGCTACAAGTGACACAGCCAACAAACAAGCCACTCACCACTTCCGGAGAACGGAGTACTCATCCTTGCCACCACTTTGCAGGAGGTGGTAATTACTAACCACCCTGCTCTTCAGCCTGCACCCAGTTCAGTCGCTTCATTGTGGCCTGTACTCCGTACAAGCGGGTAATTGGAGACGACTCCCGACTTACGAAAGATTTTGGTTGACTGCCTACTCAGTAGGTAAGGATAGGAGTTAGTGCAGAGACGTTTCATGGCATCGTGAGGGCAGGTTTGAGAGCGAGGGGTCTTCTAAGTAGAGCAGGACAGGGGAGGGTAAGGTATGATAGGGTAAGGATCAGTGGCAATGGCATGCACTTGGCCTTCAGTTTTGGGCCCTCAGGCCCTTAAGCCCCCCCCCAAGAGGCCTACAGATACATACAGACCTAGGTAGGTACCCTTACCAGAGAGGTATGGATCCATTACGGGTAGCCTTCATCACCGGGCTCGCCTGCAGGATGGATCTCGACCTAGGCCCGCGCCAACTGCGCATCCATCCATCCATGTCTTGAACGACAATCAAAAAAGTGATAACACACAGGCGAAGGACTCCGTACCGAACACTGACTAACGGTATCCTGCTTGATATCGAACTCTCTCCTCAAATGTGCCCTAGGCTCTAGCTAACCGAGTTACCAGTAAGTACCAGTACGAGTACTCCGAACAGTCTGTGGCATGACTGGTCAGCCATTAAGCGGTCGAGGCACGAGTTTGCCAGGCACACGTGTGCTGGGTGAAGCGCCTGTGAGACTTTTGGCACTTTTCTCATTGCTCCGTGTCGGGACATTCTCGAACTAAGTTGTTTTTTTTTGTTCTAATTGCTCTGAGGAAATACATAGCCAGGGATACGAGGTACCAAGTACGGAGTTCTCTGGACGGCGCGGGCGACAAACCACGACTCACGATGCCAGGAGTTCTCTTCCATCAGGCCACTGCAGTTCAAAATGAGCAATATCACCACCTTTCATTGCAGGGGATGCACCAGGGGACATGGTATATGTTGAGTTGCTGTCCCATTGCTTGCCCTAGGCTGCACCTGTGCGAGATGAGCCTGCGTTCTTCTTGCATCTACTGGACGACTGGGACGATTCACCTCCAAAGACGATATCCCCTGAGCCCTGACACCCATCAACGATGATGATAACAATTCTCTCTTGATCCTTGCAAAAATGCATGATCTGTTCTGACAATCTCATTGTAGGTGTGAGCACTGATGAGGCAAAGGCACAAACGACAGTGCGAGACTTGAAATAGCGTGTGGAGAACAATCAAAGAGAGTGCTCATCTACATCCAGAGATGTCATGCCAGGGGCCCTTTGGGGGGGGGTGGCCCAGGGTATGCCCAGGGCCACTCGAGGCGTGCAGGGTAAAGCCCCCCTGTACAGAATATCCCTCGGTCCAACAGGGATCAGGGGCGAATAAGCGTGGAAGATGACGGAGGCTAGGCTGGCAGCGTCAGCCCGTCCTTACGTCTACGAGAAGGCCTTCGCTCCCTGATTGCCCCTAATGCCAATATGTTGGTTAATTAGGTGTCAATTAGTTGGGGCCAAGTGCTAACTATTAGTAGGTCAGAGTGCCCGTATACCAGCTAGGGTTGACTCTGGACAGGCACAGTGTCGTCACATCTTCCCAATCTTATGTCAGGCACTTGAGGGGATGAGGAACATCGGTCAATCCTGCAGGCATTGCTACCTAAATGTGAAGCACACGAGCCAATATATCACCCAGCAAGCACGGCTACAAATCCATTCGATCAATGCGTTGTTGATGGGGTCGTTCTTGAGTGACTGATTGATTGATTGATGTCCTCGTACGTCGATCAAATGGTACCCGAGATCCTGTTGGGGATGAATTTTCACATGTCAAATCAACAAAAATCGCTTCGAGGGGCGATCATCGCGATCACGATGCGCCGTGGCCTGGCCATCCTGTTCATCATGGCCACCCTGACCACCATCACCCAGAGCCACGACTCGTCTTGCTCAGTATAATCCCTCCCCTTGCGAACTTCCTGATCTTTTAGGACACGAGTGATCTAGCGAGTGTCATTATTCCGCATGACGCCAACTCCAGAGCATCTGATTCTTTTGTTTCTACTAACTAGTGACTTAGGGATTGTTGCGGATTGGAATGCTGACTGCTCACTCCTTCAGACCCGAGTACTTGAGTGCTCCGTCCTTGTTCATCCTGTTCATCCTTTCAAAGCCAGACCAAATGCGTGCCACCCTGCCACGCCTCTGCCTCTCGCTCGTTGCCATCAAACTCCACTTCTTCCACTAATGCCCCTGCCCAATGACTCTCGCGTCAAAATGACGATCGAGAGCCACGGCCCACCATGTGTGTTTAGAGTCCGCAGTGGACCCTCGACCTTAGTCCTTGAGGAAGTGGGTCATGGCTGGCTGTGGGTTCCCTCTCGCTTTCAAGTGATTCCCAGTGGTCACTGGTCAGGCCATTGCCATCTGCCCTTCGTGCAGGCAAAGGCTGGCAGTCGCGTGTATTGAAGTCTGATAGTAACATACGAGGTACGGAGTAGGATTCTCCTATGAGGGCGCTACCTTGTACAAGGGAGGGAATGCTTGCCAACACCAAACACCTTTCACCAGCTCACCAGCTCTCGAGTCCCACATCATGTTCTTTAGCAGCTGGAAGTTGCCGCCCTTAGTTTATCGGGTATCCGCCTTCGGTCCTCGGTACTTGTTCCTGGTACGGAGAACTCCCTACCAGTATATACCTTACGACTACATGAGGATATCAGGCTATCAATTACTCTTATGTATATATTATAATCTATACATACCTATACATATCTATACC
>Ga0105239_10000699_pt1 | contig 47601 bp, 40 predicted proteins | sample KBSC44metaG_FD_92761 | JGI IMG/M metagenome (GOLD analysis project Ga0105239, IMG submission 92761) | Corn rhizosphere microbial communities from Kellogg Biological Station, Michigan, USA - KBS C4-4 metaG | ecosystem: Host-associated > Plants > Roots > Rhizosphere > Soil | place: Michigan, USA...
CTCACTCTCTCACTCTCTCACTCTCTCACTCTCTCACTCTCTCACTCTCTCACTCTCTCACTCTCTCACTCTCTCACTCTCTCACTCTCTCACTCTCTCACTCACAACTAACAACTAACAATAATCTCCTTCCAAATATCATCCATGTAAAACAAGGTGGAAATATGGCCACCAGGCACGGACTTAAACCTCGCCGACCTATAATTCTCGACAAGCCAGTCGTTGGTGCCACCGCCAATATGATCGTTCGCGGAATCCACGACAAGCACGGGCTTCGAGGCGTGCTGCTCATCGAGGTGCTTAGGATCAAACCCCCAATCCGAATGGATCACGTCTGCGACCTCCATGAACCCGTCCCAGTTCCGGCAGCTCGTGACCGTGCCTCGCGCCATCTGGTCCAGCCAGGCATCCTCCGTCAGGCTATTCGTATCCAACCATCTGGCAAACGTCAGATTTTCCTCCTCGTCCATACCATCAACCACCGTCTGGCGCAGGAACGCCTTCGCGCCTTTGACTGTCCCCAATTTCGACCCGACCGCGAGCCGGAAAGTCCACTGGAGAATATGCCACGGCAGTAGCTGCGTTGGCGGTCCAAACGAGAACCAATTCCCCCAGTTCAGCGTCTTTGCGTAGCCCGGGTGGTGCTTCAATGGCGAGAAGCCCGCTAGCAACACGCAACCTGCGATCTTGCGGCCTGGAGGGAACAGGTCATATGGCGCGCCGTACAGCATCTGCGCTTGGACAGTGCCGTATGATCCGCCAGAAACATAGAGGGTGTCGTATGCACCCGTTGGGTAGAGGTGCGAGAGCAGAGCGACCATGTCTCGGAGGAATGGGACGAGGTACGGCGCTTTCCTGTCGCTTCGTGTGCTGGAGTTGCCCATTCCGGGTAGGGTCGGTGCAATCCAGTGCATCCCGCACTCACGACATGGTGTAGGTACGTTGCCTGCGATGCCAACGCTCATGATGCCGCTGAAGAAGAGAACGACTGTTCGCGAGGTGGTCGGGCCATTGTGCGCGTATGCTATCTGTCGGTTGTCTGGCAGTGCAAGGATATGCTCTTCGTCTCCTTTGGCTTTGTCGTAGTTGGGATCGAGAGCTGCCATTGGGGTCTGCTGTCTAATTTAGTCCCAGAGGATACCTGTGACTAATAGGGGGAAATATGTTAGAAGTCTGTGAAGGTCGGAGTGCTTGAGCGTCGACCACAAAGGCATCTCGAGCCTTTGCATACTTATTTGCCTCAGGCCTCAGCTTTAGCACCTGTCAACCCAGTGGTTTGCGGGAGCCTAGCTTAACAGCCTGGTTGAGAAAAGCTAGCAGATATAAGCCCCTCCTTAAATTCACGCTAAGCAATATTAGCTGCGCCGCAAGCTCCCAATTCAGGCCTCTCGGCCCCACCACTTTGATGGATTAAGTAGTGGTGCAAGTCATATTAACCATCGTTCTTATCCAGTAGGAATTCAGGCAGATATGAAATATATATTTGTAGTAGCATTGGACGCTAAAATTTATCTACAAACCACTAACATATGTGGAATAGATGCTCTCGAAATAATCACCTTGCACCACTGCTGCAATGTACTGGGCTGGAAGTGGATAAGATCATGCCAAACGCCGCCCCTCGCGATGAACCCAACTAGTACACGATAAAGCCCGAAATGCACTCATACATATATTGGGAAATCCAAGCCTGGGAGAGTAATAAAGTTAAGGGAGAGGCGAGCCTATGCCGGTTTCGAGGTCCAGATCACGTTCCCTGCGGGCAATAGGGCCAGAAGCTCGATTCCTAGAATCAATTGCAGTATCATCGCTCAACCTCCCACCGTGAAGTTTGTCAGGTACAGTCTTGGCGTCAGTGGAGTCTGACCGGTCACTCTTTCTCGAGGAATATCCATGACCACGGTGGTGACCAGCCCCATGAATACGGGATGGATCAACTTTTCTCTCGGCACCAGAGTGTGGATCGAATGCTCTGCCTTCATTGCCTTCTCCATCTTGCTCGGGATTGACAGTTTCATACTCAAGAGCTTTGATGAACATGTAAAAGCCAGAAGCCAACAAAGCACCCAAGACCGGGCCAACCCAGTAAATCCAATGATAGGAACTGAAGGTGCGGAGAACAACGCAAGGGCCGAAAGACCGAGCTGGGTTGAGACTCCCACCTGTGTAGTAGACTCCCATCAACTCAGCAATGAATAAGGATAGGCCGATACCGACGGGGGCAATGAAGGTAGCGCCGGGTTTCTCTGCCGCGAGCATGAATATCGTGAAGACTAGCTGTGCCGTGAGAAACATCTATGGAGTGGTGGGAGAAGGGGTTAGATTGTGATTGTTGGAATGGACAACGGAAGACTTTTGAAGCGAACCTCGATGAAGAGTCCTTGCACCACAGACGTACCGCCCCCAAGAGTAGTTCGAACATTGAGAGGGCCAGGGAGCATGCATGACACGACAGCCGAAGCAGCAATACCACCAAGAATTTGAGCTATCATGATGAGAAGGCCTCGAGCGTATGGCAATGCTCCGACGACCATCATGGCGATGGAGACCTGAGAGGAGTTCTGTTAGAACACAAACACTAAATAATGATTTCGCCAGGGGGACAGCTGGGGCATCATACTGCAGGATTAAACAATCCGCCACTAATCCGGAAGAAGACCCAAGCATTGACTGCGAGGGAGAAACCAAAGCACAGAGCAATGAACAACAACTTTGCCGGATTGGCGGCGAGACTTTGGGGCTGACCTTCCTCCGGGGCTGCATTAACAACGTTTGTGCCACCAAGAGCGAAGAGAAGAAACAAAAATGTCCCGGCGAGTTCGGCCATCATCGCAACAAAGTGGTTCTTGACGCTTAAAGGTAGATTGTGGACTAAGGGAACCCGCCGAGAAACCACGGTCTCATCATCTTCTGGCAGAATGTCCTTGCGACGATTCCATGGTAAGCGGATGCGGCGTCCAGGTCTGTCGATATTCATTGTTGCTGTGTTACAACATCTGGAAAACAGGAGACAGGAGAGATTCGAGTGGAGGAATAGACGGCTCTTAAAACCTCTGGCTTTCCAGGCCAAAGAGATTCGAACATAAATGGCCTCTGTGGTGATGGAAAGAACCTCTCTGATGACCGCATGATATCGCCAGCACCAAAGAAGACGGGAAGTCAAGTCAACGTCAAACATCCCAGTCTAGGTTTGAAGATCAATTGAAATGGGGCCCCACGGCAGCAACATGTCATTGTACATCACCCTCCCTGGCTGGCTGGCTGGTGGTGGTGTGTCGAAACGTTTGACTTCGTCCTGGTGATGGTGAGATGGTAAGGGAGCGAATTGTGGTACCCCCTTCATCGTCGGGGAATTAAATCTGGTATTTCGCAGAGCTTCGGTGCCGTGTCGGGAAGTAGCTGGCGAACCATGATCTCAAGGGTGTAATTGTTGCCGCACGGTATCGGAACCCTTGGCTTGAGAAGTACTTTCTCTTCAAGAGAAAGCTTATTTGAAAGAATCTTGTACTGTAAAGTGGAAGGCATTTTGGGTAAGTAGCAAGATTTGATGACGCGTTAGAAAGGCTGTGTAAATATCTGCCTCGCAAGCCGAAGTCTTACTCCAGCAAAGGATGGTATGGATACTCACTCACAACAAGAAAGGGCACGCCCTAAACAATGTGTCTGAAGTTGAAAGGATCGATCCCACAGATCAGAAAGGAAAAGGACGTTCACCGACGTCACTAAGTAACCTTGAAAGTGTGGCTGGTGAAACCTTGTCAGTCGAACCTTCCCGATCGCCACAATACATCTGATTTCAGTCTTCCACTGGCAGTCGGTAGAACAGAAGTCCACCGATGTGGTTGATCGGGATGCCTTTCAATGACGTTGAGAGATGGGCAACGATCTTGGATTGGCTTTCTCAGCCACAGGAGGTGATCACTTCATGCAAAACAGACTTTGGTGCCAAAGTTTGGTTGAGCGAAGGTTCACCAGAGAACTGGGTGAACGGCCAATGCTTTGCCCACCAGCAAATAGTTATAATTTCGTTTGACACAGATGTCGCAATCTCACATCTTGTTGGAAGAGTTGAATGCTTCGACAAAGATTTCCTGACTGGCAGTTACAAGTCTTTTATATTGCGAGGCGGTTGGTGATAGTAATGCGAAAACCTACCGAGGCGATGCTCTGGATCGGACACACATTCCATTCAGTAATAGATTTGAAAACAATGCATGTTGAATTTTAAAGTTCGGGGGATATTGTATTGCAAGCCTCGGCTTTAGAGAATGGCTATCCTGGGCATTTCTTAAGGAATGCTATTCTCCCAGATACACGGTGCTATTCAGAGCTGCTGAGGTTGGCCCCAATCATTGGGAGCGACGAAAGTACCGTGCGCGACATATCCGTCAAGCTACTGGGCTCCACGTTTCAGGCTCCACGTTTCAGGCTCCACGTTTCAGACCTACCAAGGAACCAGCAAGTCAAAGTCCGGAGGCTATTGGGGGACGGAATGGGATCGGAAAAGAAGCTCGCTTTTGGGAAATCTGTGTAGCATGATCGCAAAAGAGGCTACATACTGACAGACTGACTTTGACACCTGCAACACCGAGCGCTAATAAGAACTCTCCAGCACCTGGCAGTACACAACCACTCTCAGCTCATGAGATTGCATAGCAATTGAGTACCCATCTCGCAGAAGGCCTGTCGCAAAAATCGAATAATTATTTCAAGTCGAAGCAGTCTGTAACGGCCTTGGAGTGGCGGTCGGTGGCATGACTCTCAAGAGCCTTGCGGGCAGTGGTGCTCTGGAAGGTCTGAAAGCAGGTCTTGCATTTGAAGGTTTGAGCTGCTGCGTTCTAGATGACGGGAATCTGGTTAGCAAGATATAATCGCTTCGAAATAGTCTTGATTCGAGATTCGGGAAGATGGGGAAGAGGAGGTGTAACATGTTCTTCTTGAAGAGGTATTGTTACGGTCAGGCAACATGACTACCACCACAACGAGCAGATTTTGAGATCCCTCATAGATCGACCAAGATATATCGTAGAGCCAACAAACCCAATCACAACACCAACTTTCGCTTGGCTAAGGTTGGGCAAGAGTAATCGTCGTAGCCATTTATATGCCGGGAAGGCCCTCCTCAATGCCAGAAAAGCGAGCCAAAGAAATAAGAAAATGACAGAAAGAAGAACATTGGAACCGAAAGGAAATTGATCAGGATGTGAACTTACCGTCTTCAATTGACTGCTAGGCTCCTTCTTATCCTTTCCTGCATTACGCTCACGCTTCTGCGCTGCTCTGGCTCCGTTACCCATGGTCGATATATTCGACGTTCGTCTGTGAACAAGATATTGTGATCGAAGTGTAAATGGAAGGTCAACGAATGGTGTTGAAAAGCCGATGAAATCGGAAATTGTTGATCAGGCTGGCGATCGGTCAGAATTGAGGTTTAAGAAAAGTTCCAAAGAAGAGGTGAGAAAAAGTACTTCGTACAAAGTGGCAAAATTGGCTCAGGCGCAACCGAATGCACGTGTACGGGAGAGCGGAGGATCCGATAGGTTAGCAATAGGCTAGGCCACCTCTGAATGGGCTCGGAGGTCGCACAAAATATAATCCGAAGTAAGTTTGGGCAGACTTTGGGAAACAGTTAACTTCGTTTGGGTTTCAAGTTTTGAAGGGTGTAATTACTAGTTAGGTACCTATTTATAAGATGCAGGTACCTATGTTTCTACGGAATATGATCCTGGTAAGAATAGCGCCCGCTGCCATTGAATCCGTATGTATACCACAGTCAAGGATCTGTTCAGTCCAACACTCTCTTCAACCATCCCGAGAAAGGCCGAACCCGAGTTGCTGAGTTTGATCAATCACCATCGCCACTGTCCATTGACAAATACTATATCGATCAGGTTGAAACCCGATGAAATTGTAACCCTGTCGTAATGTCACCGTATTTGGCATGCCAGATATCCTTGATCCAGACACTTCTAGGCACCCATGGACCTCGATCACCGCCTTTGGGCAAACCTCCGGCCTCCACCGCAGCTTTGATGTAAGAGCTGTTGAGGTTTAACAGTGGTTTTGGAAGAACGCCTTCTTTATCGCCCACTCGAGGAACGAAACTGCTTTGGTTCTTGGCCTTTGCAGCCTTTAATAGCCTGACCCACAGTTGCGCAGTCGCATCAGCGCCCAGCGTCCAGCTGGCATTGGTATATCCGAAGACGAAAGCCAGGTTGGGAACATCTTGTAGGAGAGCACCGCGCCAAATGAATTTGTCGCCCATATTCTGTTCTTTGCCATCTACGAACATCTTCATACCACCTCCGAGTTGGATCTTGAGGCCAGTCGCTGTGACGATGATGTTTGCCTCTAATTGAGCTCCTGATTTTAGATTGATGCCTTTGGCTGTGACGGTCTCGATGACATCGGTCACTACGTCGGCCTTTCCACTTCGAAGCGCAGCGAAGAAATCACCCCCTGTCGATATGAGATTAGTTGGATAATTAACATCTGGAATTGAGTAAGACTTACCAGGGGTAATGCACATTCTCTGTTCCCAGGGGCGATAGCTGGGTACAAAATGAGGGTCGTAGGGAATGTTCTTGGGCAATTCTGCTTCCGTAGCTTTGCGAAGCATGGAAATACCCTGCTTTGGAAACATCCGGCAGAAGTTGAAGAAAAGGAAACCAACGAGGATGAATCTCCATCGGATCAGTCTGTAGGCGAGCTTCTCGGGAAGCCATGTCTTGATAAATTGATCGATCGGCTCGACGAGAGGAATGGGTAGGAAATAGCTAGGTGATCGTTGAAGCATGGTGACGGATTTAGCCTGCTCGCTCATGGCAGGAACTAGTGTCACAGCAGTTGCGCCACTGCCAATGATGACGACCTTCTTGCCGGTGTAGTCCAAGTCCTCAGGCCAGAATTGGGGATGAACGACAAGGCCTTTGAAATCCTCAAGACCAGGAATTTGTGTGTTTAGACCACGCTTATAGTCGTAATAGCCGGTGCCCATGAGGATATGGCGAGCGTAGTAGTGCTTTTCTTTCTCATTGACAAGCACAGTCAGTTTCCAGTGTTGATTTTCTGTCGACCAATCCATCGTCTGAACTTGATGATGATATTTGATGTGCTGGTCGATTCCGTGGCGACTAGCACATCCCTTGACATAGCTCAGAATTGATGGAGCGCTGGCGATGGCACGATCTTCCCTCCATGGGTCCCATGGGAAGCCAAAGGTGTGGAGGTCGGAATCGGATCTGATGCCAGGATATTTGAACAGGCTCCAAGTGCCACCGATTTCTGAGCGGCCCTCGAGAATTGCATACTTGAAGTCAGGTAGGCCTTCTTGAAGACGGAATGCAGCGTTGATGCCAGAAATGCCAGCACCAATTATAATAGCATCGAAACTGTTATCGGCCATGGTGGTACTGTTGGGGCGAAGACTGAACAGATGTGTTGAAAGGAGGAAAAGGGGCCGGAGATGAAAGGAAGTAGAGAATGAAATCCGGAAAACGAGTCGTACAGATGCTGGGTATATACTGGAGGACGCACAGAAGCCTATGCTGCACAGAACCTCGGCGGTCAAGCCACGCAAAGTGAGGAGGTTGCGGAAGGATGCTCAACAACGCGACTGGTAGGTGTTTCCTGCCTAAGGATAGTAGGTCAGCACGAGGTCGGTAGTAGGTCGGTAAAGGAAGCTGGGTAGGTGGGTTGGATAGAGGAGGCGATACAAAGTCCCCCCAAGAGGAAATCTTGCCCTTCGGAGCGTTGATACTTAATTAGGAGTCCTCTGTGTCACTCGTTCAACGAATACGAAAGACAAGCGATGAAACGAAACAAGCCCATGCGGCTGGCAAGCATGTGCACACATCGGGTGGGCTCGCTTGTTGCCCTGGGGGCTGATAGGGATCGTAGCCCCCCCTCGGCCCTCGTCGCCCAGGCGGCCTGCATAATCTGGAGCACCATTCCTACGGGCACACAATTCCTGGTCTAGGCATGTACAGTACGTACCCCGTTTACGGCCCTGAAGGCCTGAGGGTCCCTGCGCACATCGGAGCCCTCAGGTGAAGGCCGAAACCTAAATTGTCAGCACTCAGCAGGCGGGGGATGTGGCGGGGGCACAAGGCAGCCAGGCCATATCGAGATAATGGCGCGAGGCACCCACAAGGAGAGGCTCCTTGGGTGCCGAGGCACGTTTTTTGTGCAGAGCCACCTCTGCGTTGCGGAAACAAAAGATAGCCAACGTGTACTATCATTTGCTCCCTTCTACCGCGGACGTTTGCTTGAGGTTGGAAGGCGTGATTGTTGACTCGATTGTCCTGAGTCCGCTTGTTATGCCCTAGAAACCAGAAAGCCTTGAATTCACAAATGGGTGCCGTATCGCGTATACACCGCGTACCGCGTATATCGATTGAGATCATATCTTCTTTTCTTTTCCTGCCGAGCATTTCAGCTTTTCGGTCTTGGGAAAGGATGGTGTTTACCGCCCCAGGTACCCGGGTGGCTGAAAAGGTGTAAGTTGTAATTGGCTCTCGATTAGGGTAAAGTCTGCGAGTATGTCGTCCGATAAAGGGACAGATCACAATTGACCTTGCTTGGTCATGCAGTATACCACTCTGTGCTGTGCGAATGCTCTGTAAGGAGCAGTAAGAAATCGAGACGTTACGTCTACAGCCATCAGGCTCCCCATGATTACAATATGGTACGTATGTGATCATCGCCCCAGAACATCGAGGACACGGAGAATAATTACTATTCAATTGCATTTGGCAAGTATCCCTCCTTTTGGGCACAAGGGATTCTTGGTATCTGATCATTCACGACATGCTATCTAAATTTTTAGTCAGCATTCTCTGACACCTGTACACACATGGATTATCTATGCCATGGTCAACGAAGAGCATGTCGTATAAGGTTATTCAACCCAAGGACACTGGCTTGCCACTTTCATCCACCAGATGCTTATCTATCTTTTCTGGCGCGCCGCCGATGCCTGTACAGATGACGCGGCTGACCCCAGTTTTCAGGGTCATCAATGTCTTCTGCTCAAGTCCGCCGAATTCGTTTGGACGAATCTTCTCCGCGAACTCTCCCTCCCAGCCTGGAATATGCGGTATGATGTTTCGAATGACGCCGGCCACGAGATGAGCGTGCTCGTCCTGGTAGTAAATGACCGCATTTGGACCCGCGTCGAATGTATACGCTGCCACGATCTTCCCAGCCTTTCGGTTGGCAGTCTCGACTGCGTTCATCGCCGCCCTTGACACGTCGTTCATGTAGTGAATTGGCGGCCAAGAATCTAGACAGATGGCGTGGAAGGAGTTCGAGTCCTGCATGGTAATGCGGCCAAAGGTCTCAAAGTCCTTCTCATGGATAGCCTGCTCAATCTCTTTCAACCTTCTCGGCACAATGTCTGTAAACCTGGCAGGTGAGAGTGTCGAGGTCTCAACCGTGGTCTGCATACCTGCCGTTGAAGGAACACCCTTCTTCTCCGCACTCACGACAAGAATAAGGGCTCTAAGGTCAGGCCAGTGTGAAGCTGGAGCAACCTCCTCTGCCTTGCTGTCACTTCCATCCTCTTTAGTACCGGCTCTCCAGGCGACAAATCCACCCATCAAGCTCCTGCAGGCCGAGCCAGAGCCTTGCCTTGCAATGAGAGACAGCTCTTCAGGCGGCTGAGGCAGTTCGTAGAGATCAGCAATAGCTCTGACGAGTGCGGCAAACCCAGCAGCGGAAGAAGCCAGACCAGCGGCGGTAGGGAAGTTGTTCTCCGAGACCAGGTGGAGGGTCATCTTGGACAATTTTGGAAGCGAAGCATCTTTCGCCTCTAACTCGGCTCGCAGCGAACGTAAATGTTTTAGACAAGCTTGTGTGCGCTTGGAGGACTCGATATCTTCTTGTTCTCCATTGAGTAGAAGTGTATCGTTGCCAGAGTAAGACTCTGAGGCGGATGCGGTGGTGTGAGTACGGAGGGACTTTTGAGATAGAGTCACCGACAGCGAGGAGTTGGTGGGCAGATTGAGTGTTGTATCACGCTTGCCCCAGTATCTATTCCAACCATAAAGATATGCCTGTTAGTGTACTTGGGTCTTTGAATACATCCCCCAGCCCGTTCGGGCATGAGGAAGGTAAGGTATGGTGGGGTGGGTTTGGCGTACCTACTTGATCACAGCAATGTTGACAGGGGCAGTGGTACTCGACCGGTAGAGCTGAGACGAGCCTGACATGGTGCTAGGTACAGACGGCTAGTTGACAAGATCAAAATATACGTGGTGGGAGGTATTGTACGGTTGTCAGGAACATATATGTGGAATATGCAGTGGTTTACGCCGCAAAGTAAATATTGGAGAAAATGTAATGGAAAGAAAGGAGGGGAGATTCAGAGTCTCGAATTGGACAGGCTCAAGTAGCCAGTGGAACGAAACCTCTTTTACTTTAGTGTGCCCGCTAAATCTCCATCGGTCCTTGCAGCTCCGCCTTGCATCATTTTTCGATAATGTGCTCGTTTTCAAGTTGCTTCACCTCACATCCAACTCAAAATAATATTGCACAATACTCAAGACTCGACATCAACAATGGGCTGGTGGAAAGCAGATCCCGTACTCGAAGCTCCCTCTCCCTCTCTTTCTCAATCCCAACTCCCACCACACCCTATTCCTTCCTCTGCCTCGTCATCTGCAGAATGTCCAGTCGACCCTCAAACTCGATTAGTATGGCTTCAGCATGCAGCAGTCCAGCAGCAGCAGCAGCAGCAGCAGCAGCAGCAACAACAGCAGAAGAATAAAACCCAAGCGACAACTACAGCACTCTCGAAACAACAAGAACCCCCTCCGTCACACCCACCGATAAACCCACACTCATTAAAGTCCACCGGCGGCTCTGCAGAACAATGCTCATCTGATCGGATATCGCAGGACCCCTCACCAGCACCGTCTTCTACAAATACACTATCCAACGCTGGACGCACCCTATCGCACGAGCGAGAAATCTCCTCAATTCCACGCGCTCAAGGCCCCTCCAGCAGCAGCAGCAGCAACAGCAGCAGCGACCTCCCATCCAACTCAGAACAAGAAACCGGCACGTCCACCTCTGGACACTGGATCTACCCATCCGAATCGCAATTCTACACTGCGGTCCTGCGCAAAAACTCCGCCACTACCTCCTCGCCCACAGAACTAGCCCAATCAATGTCAGCGATCATCCCGATCCACAACGCGGTGAACGAGCGGGCATGGAAGCTGATCAAAGGGTGGGAGGGCACCTCGAGCGCCGCTTGCGGCGGGCCGAAGCTGCGCTCGTTCCAGGGGCTGGGTGCTGGCGCGTTGAGCCCCAAGGCTCGTGTGAAGAGTCTGGTTGGCTATGTTGAGCCGTTTGATCGCCATGATTGGGTGGTTGAGAGGTGTGGTGGCGAGACGGTTGAGTATATTATTGATTTCTATCAGGGGAAAGCCCCTGAATCGAGTGCGGGTTCGGGTGCGGGTTTGAAAGGGCAAGGACAGCAGCAGCCGCTCAATTTTTATCTAGATGTGAGGCCCAAGTTGAATAGCTTTGAAGGGTGTAAGATGCGGTTTGAGAGGTTTGTTGGTTGGCGGTGATGGTGATGGTGATGGTGATGTTGTCGTGATGCACGAGTAGCAGTATACCTACTAGTCTCAAAGACAAGACCGGATGCCTTCAACTCAAATGTATATATATGTGTGAGATAGATGAATGGGGGACAGCAAACAAAATAAACGAGCGAAGAACCGTTCTATGATAATCGTCACCAAGACCAATTTACCAACCAACAGATCAAGTCACGTTAACTCAAGTTAAGGACGAGCATGTATATGATTTCAACTCCTTCGCTGTCTGAAACAGGAAACCACCGAAATACTAGTAGAAGTAGAATGAAGGAAATTGAAGAATCGAGTAGTTAGAAATGTTAGGATAGTGTGGTATCTCGATGAAGTCCAAGGAAGAAAGCAAGAAGCCGACCCATTACCACAGAATGATTTGAATGCTCTCCCCCCAGTTCCCAACGCCCTTAGCCTTCGACTTGTTTCTTCGCTCAATGTATTACGTAAAGGAGCCGAACCCTCTGTGTATCTTCCGATACCTCATATTGGTATCTATCAACAGGATCAACAGGGGGAGAAAAGAGAAATATTCGCAATGATCGAATGGATTCGGCCGTGGGTTCGTTTCATGTCGTTAATCCGATAGGTGCAATCGTGCCTCCCATAACATAAGAAATTCGTCTACATTTCGAATCGCTGTGAAACCGCCATTACTCTCTATTCTTTGAGTGGGGCGCGACTCATCTCCCCGACGTGGTGTTTGCCTGAAAAGACAATTTATCTTCAAGGACAGTAGGTAGTTGTGCTTGCTGGTGCTGTGCTGAAACCTGACCGTGTGAACCTGTCCTCACCAATTACCAGTTCGGATGATGGGCTGTTCCATGCCATATGAACCTGAAAATAATTGCTGGCGAATACTTTGCTGGGCAGTTGGTGGTGGTGAAGGCCGGAGCCAGCCCAAAGCGTTGGCCAAGGCTTCGTAGGCTTCTCGCATTCTGTTGCCACTCTTTTCATTATGGTTTCTCAATTTTTCTTCCCACCCGCTGTATTGCAATTGGATACCTCCTCCTCTCTTGCTTGCCTCCTTGATGACAGTGGCCCAAGCCCGGGAAATTTCCTGGTATGCATTTTGTTTGGCAAGATTATACTGAGCAGTATCCCACTCTGGAAGATCGTGAATGATTTGTGTCACTCCGTCTAAATATTCTAACGAAAGAGATGATTGCTGCTCATTTGGTGGCAAGAAATGAGGAGTAAAATCCGTCAGGGCGTCGAGTAGTTCGTTCCATTGAGGTCGAACTCGATCATATGAATAATCGGAGCGAGGGTTCGGGTCGAGGGGGAATGAGGACAGTAATCGATCATGATATTCTCGTAGAACCTGTAGAGTGCTGGCGGTGCTTGGTCGAGGACTGACTTGAATGATCTCTTCTCGAAGTCCAGGGTTGCGGTCACAGAGGGCTTTCAGTACGGTTCGCAGCGAGTCTTTGTCAAGTGTTTCGAGTAGCCGGTCAACCGAGAGTGGCCTTCCAGTCAGATTCGGACGGGCTTTCTTCCTCGACGACGGCGGCACAGGTAGTCGAGCATTTGAGAGAGCGGGAGATGTGGTCATTTCATCATCCCGGTCTGGAGAAGGGGAAGCTTTCCGTTTTCTCGAGGGGTTGGCAGAAGACACTGCAAATGTGGATGTTAGTGTCATCAAGATGACAGGGTATGGGAAAAAACTCACTCGATCTACTGGGAGAGAGTCGAGTGTGCTCGTGGAAATGGGGAGGGACAGGAGGGGTTGCCAGGCTATTCATAATGACTGTGTCAGGCGAAGATTGATTTGGTATTTGTTTGCCGTTGAGGGGGCAGTATAGTGAATTTGGAGTGAAGAAGAGGAATATGGGCTGCCAGTGTTCTTCAGGAAATCGAGGATGTTGATATGGAGGGTGAAACCCTCCGTTGGTTGTACACAAATCCGGGCGGTGAAGGATGGAGGTGGTGGGTGTGAGGCGTAGCTTTGAGGTGCGAGATTCGAGGTGTGAGGTGCTATGTGTGATGGATGGGTCGATGTGTGAGAAGATGTGGAATGGGATGGCGGATGGAAAGAAGGTGAGTTTGAATTGGATCAAGGCTCCTCGGCGGGATGATTGGTCACCAGGCACCCCCAGGCCCTAGTTTCTTCTCAGGCAGTGGCACAGGTGGGAACGACTAGTTAAGTAACCCGTAACTGACGACCAGGAAAGACTGACAAGGACTGGGAACAGGGCATCGACGGGGCATCGAACTGCCTCCCAGACCCTCTAGACCCTCCAGGCCGTCCCTAAGAGTGCAAGCCTTGAAGCCAGTCGTCATTCGAGTCGTTACGGCTCTTGGGCACGAAGCTACCTGGAGTGTGCCTAACTCAACTAAGTTACGGGTGCTTGGGTACCGTGTCGCTGGGTGCTGGTAAGTGGAAGCTTGGAGCTTATTTAAGTGCTCCAAGTAATGTACTCCCTACTGGGCAAAACCCAGGGAGACCAAGGTTCTCTCTGCGCTCGTTCTTGGCTGTAGCCCCTCCTTGGCTGCTGTTGACTGTGGCTTGAGTGGGTTTGGGTGGCTTTTGCAAGGCCAAGGGCCTCTTGAAGAGGAGGAGAATTACGGATAATACTGGAAGTGAACCAAGATGTTTCGACAAGGACAAAGGAAGAGGCTCGGCTTTTCTCTCCCGCTCCCTTTCAAGCCTCACACGAACGCATCTACTTTTCAAGACGGAATACAGGGAACTGACATTGTTGTGGTTTCAAGTTTTCAATACAGCTTTCAGCCGCTGCAGGCAAGAATTGGTTCAGATTGTCTGGCAATACAATTAACATAATTATGTCGAAACTTTCTTATGACGTCGCTTGCTTGGGCACCTTCGAGTCTCCCATACAGCGCAGAGATTGATCATGACATCCTCAGGCAAAGGGCATAATACCTGTGCCACGCAACAACCCATTGCCGTATTGAATCTCTCAACAGTGCCTGGGGTATCATGCAACATCCGAAGTTCCGTCCATACTCGCCCAAAAATGCCGTGGAAAAGAGTCTACCGCCGTAAGGCCTTGGGGGATTGCAAGACTAAAGATACAATGACTGAGCAGCCACAATATCTCTTCTTACCTTGGTCAGTGCTTCTTCGAACTTTTTCTCCAGTTCCTCACTACCCATTACCTTCGAGGCCTCTGCCATTTGCCGTAAAGCTTCTTCCAGACGTCGGAAAGTCCGAATCAAGCTGCCTTCGTACACATCCGTCATTTTGCTATTCCATCGTCAGCCAAAAGCCATCTGCGTTGTTTTGGACTTACCAGATCTCTCCAAATGACTTTCCATTGGCCCATGCGAGAATCACTGGCATCAATCCCCATTTGAAGCTTTGAACGTACTCTTCTTCATTCAACGCAAGCTTGGATTCCATTGACACCTTTGCAATAATTCTCGCTTGTCGATGAATTTCGCGGAGTAGTCGTGCCAAATCCTCAGTCAGGGTCGGGGCTTCCTTGATGTTCTCTTCAAACACGAAACAGCTCATCACAGCGGCGCATTGTTCGGGGGTCATATCGTTGAAGAACCGGTTGAACAATAGCTCACTCAACATCAGCTCGTCCCCTGTGCTGATCGCGCATGCTACTCGAGCTTTTAACTGCACAACCTCGTCCTCATTGATAAACTGAAGTCTGCGGAGCACGCGTTTTCTGCACTTCAACTCCTCCAGCTGCATAATGGCATGCGCATCCTGAATTTGTTTCTTCAGTCCTTTGATTTTGTTTGTCACCATCACCTTCTCTGCATATTGATTGTATAATCCTTCAAGTCGTGGAGAGTTGTGTAATGGATTAGCAACCAATCGAGACTCCATAATCTCAATCTTGCGCAGAAGCTCCTTGAATGAGTTATCTGTGATCTTCAGATTTTCGATGGGATCGAGAACTGCAAGGCCGTCTGGAAATCGTCTCTGCACTTCAGTAAGAGCTTGTGCGATCTTTTTCCTCTCCCCTGAACTGCTTATGTCTTGTGGTGGGAAAATTCGAATGTGCGAAATCTTCTGTACACATTTCAATAATACGGGAATGACTTCGATCTTGGACTTCTCGCCCGGCTGTGGAGGGCGTATACCAGTGGGAAGCGATTGGAAAGTCTTCGTGCCAGGTGTCACCCCATCAGCACACTCCAACGCGATGTCTAGAATCCATTCTTCTTGTGGCGTCAGTTTCTCTGTAGACCTATTCGAGCCTCTCTTGGTGAAGTTAATAACTGCACCCCAACCAAAGTTGTATTCACCATCTTTGACTTCAACGAGACGGCCAGGTTGTAGAAATGGTAGACAATAATTGGGGTGGATGATCACATTCCGCATGTCCTCTGCATAGATGTCCAGCTGTTTCCGAAGTTCATAGTAAGCCTTGATAGCATTTTCATCTTCGATGACCATTGACGACTTTTCAGCCTCCAGCTGTTGAAGTTCCCGTTCGAGCCCTGACACGCTGGCAGTGTTCTGGAATTGATGAAAGCATCTCTCAAGCATGAATTCTGGGGATATCCCCTCGACTCGAAGGAGATTGAGAATCATATTGTAGCCAAGGTAGAAGGCTGAATTCAATTTATCTTGTTCTCCACGCACAATTTCCTTGGCAATGCCAGGTTCCATTTGCTGATCAATCATCATGATGACAATTCCTCTTTCGTCCAGTCCACGACGACCCGCTCGTCCAGACATCTGAATAAACTCTGAAGGGGTCACCCATCGTTGAGAAATACCATCGAATTTGCGAACGCTGGTGAAAACAACGGTTTTTGCAGGCATATTCAAGCCGATTGAAAAAGTTTCGGTTGCAAAAAGGACTTTGATTAAGCCTTCTTGAAACAAGATTTCGATCGTCTCTTTGAGAATCGGCAGAAGACCCGAATGATGTATGCCAATGCCTCTCTTCAATAGTGGCAGCAGATGCTGAATCTGTGGGAGTGTCTTGTCCTCAGGGGAGAGCATTTCCAAGGCACTGTCAAAGACTTTGGCCACCATCGCTTTCTCTGATTCGTCATTGAATGTCATTGAGCTCATCTGGATGGCATACGCTTCGCAGTCTCTCTTGCTGAAACTGAAGACAATTACAGGGTTGTAGTTTTTGGTCATGATCATGCGGACGATCTTGTAGATATCGGATGGGCCCTTCGTTCCACCTTTATTCAGCCGCTTGTCTTTGCCCTTTCCTTTCCGACGTGCCATGGCATTAGCAGGATCGTCGCCTTGTTTCTCAGCAATAGTACTCATGGCTTTCTGAAAGTTGTCCTCCCTGAACACCCCTTTCTCATCTACAATCAGATGGATGCCGTCTGCGCCAGCAGGGAAGAAGTAGTGCTGCAGTGGAGTTGGTCTAAAGTCAGTGTAGACAACATGACAAGGTTGGTTGTGTGTCTTCGTGATCCATTCAGCAAATTGCATGGCGTTGGGAATTGTAGCCGATAGGAAGACATAGCGGACTTTGTCAGGAAGGAGAATAATTGTCTCTTCCCACACGACACCTCGGGTCTTGTCTCTCAGGTAATGGATCTCATCGAAGACGACCCAGCCGACTTCCCGCATAATTTCTGAACCACGGTAAAGCATAGACCTCAGAATTTCGGTGGTCATAACGAGGCAGGTTGCTGTAGGGTTGATAGTAACATCGCCGGTCATCAATCCAACATCTCCAAATTCGGCTTGGAATTCTCGATATTTCTGGTTACTCAATGCTTTGATAGGACTGGTGTAAATAACTCTTTGGTTATTCTTCAGGCACTGTGCAATAGCATATTCTGCCACTACCGTCTTGCCTGCACTTGTGTGTGCTGATACCAAAACACTTTCATTTCGTTCAATGGAGGCAATGGCAACCTGTTGGAAAGGATCAAGTTGGAAAGGCCATGTTCTCGCAGGTTCAGCAGGAGTTTTGTGCTCTGATATGGGAACATAATCGTAGTCAGGCGGAAGAGCAACTTGATGTCGGACCTGATGGGAGAGAATGACCTTGCCTTCATTTTGAGATGCTTGTAAGCCGGCAGAAGCAGCAACTTCTCGGGACTGCTCGGTTTCAAAGGTGTCTGTCACGACGGGTTCTGGCTCGTCAGCAATGCGCATGCGTTTAGGGTCAGGCACCTCATGGTCTGGGGAACCATCCACCTGGGGCTCCTCTGAAGGGGGTGAGGTTCCAACACTAGAGGGAACATTGTTATTGTCATTGGTAGTAGTATCTTCCACCTGCGCAGCTTTCACTTCGCCATTGACCTGTCGCTTGAGTCGCTTCCTCTCTTTCTTTGACAGCTTGGGCACGGCCGAAGGCTGATCGTCAAAGACGTCAAAGAGCTCATCCATATTGACGACCCAATTCGCAGTCAAAGTTTAGAATTGAAAATTGCTGAGACTATAAAGATAGAAGCGAAATGATTGACTTGAATTCGAATGAATTCGAACGCGGCCAAAAGAGAAATTCCATAGTAATTCTAACGCGAATCCTAAAATGGTAACTTTGCCGAATTGATGCCAAGACCTCTGAAGCTTGGGGGCAGCTCCTCCCAGTGGACTGATCTCGTCTCTCTGTGACAACTTTGCTTCTTAACACCACCCTCGTCGCTCTGAGAGAACCTTTAAAGGTACCTCTTGGTCCCCTTTGTCTAGACGCTCCATACTGATTCCACAGATGAACGCTCAAGCCCTCCTTCGCGCCAAAATGGCCACCCGAGTGGTCGCCCGCCGTGGCTTCTCTACAACTCGACCTCAACGTGACCTATTCAGTCCCTACCATTATCCGGAGGGCCCAAGATCGAATTTACCTTTCAATCCCAAGACACGTTTCTTCTGGTTGAGATATTGGGTCTTTATGAGTGAGAGACACCCCCCACAAAGTTTCAAAGAGGTGAAAAACAGAACAACTGAATGATTTACAGGCGTTGGCTTCGGTGTACCCTTCGGCATGGCTGGTATGTTATTCAGAGCTCTACAGAGCTTGCAAAGAACTCTGCTAACATTCTGCTAGCCTGGCACATACTCAAAGCATAAACGAGGGTGGATTCAGAATCGAACAAGAGGAATGATGAAACCCGCGGAGTTGATGGAGGGATTGGCGATCCCCGACGTATTGTACAGAGCCTACCAGCAATAAATATACCACTTGAACAACGTAATCGACTTATCCTCATCTTCTGTGCATCTTACTCGTTTCTAGAAGCCTCGTTTGAGTACTTCCACGTGCTTAAAGCCTGTCAGAGCAATGATCATAATCAATATGTGACTCAGCCAATCAGAGTAGACGAATTCCATATTGAATCAATTCTCCGACATGCATTTAAATTTTTGATGTGAGCAATTTTTACCCAGGCGTTAGTCTCTACACATATACTTCCAGTGCCATCAACCTTCAGAATGCGAAACCTCAAGACCATCGCATATCGTGAAACACGGCTAGGCCCTAAGGTGTCATTACAGAACCTGCCCTTGACAGCAACTGCATGGGACACAGCCAATGGTACAGTCATTTGTGCCTTTGGGCCTACTCCCACTCAACCCGTAATTGAATTGAAACGGCGCGGATCTAATCTTGAAGCTGGAGTGGAAGACTTCGACAACATCACATCATGGGATGCCCCTTGTCCTCTGCCAGACCTCGAATGTGATGAAATTTTACTCCTTCAACATTTCTCTGACTCTGCCACTTCTTGCCTTGTTCTGGCTGGTGGAGATGTCATTGTGGTTCGAGAAGACCCTCTGCCAGATCAAGAAAAGATCGAAATTGTGGGAAGCGTCGATGTGGGAATATGTGCCGCGGCGTGGGCACCAGACGAGGAACTGCTGGCCATTGTCACCCGAGCTGACACTCTGGTGCTGATGAGTAGAACTTTCGAACCACTGAACGAAGCCACTCTCTCTGCCGATGATCTCAAAGCTTCAAAGCATGTCTCTGTTGGCTGGGGAAAGAAAGAGACACAGTTTCAGGGGAAGAGGGCCAAGGCCCTGCGAGATCCCACTGTGCCAGAGAGGGTTGACGAAGGCTTACCAAGCCCATATGATGACGGCAAGGTCAATGTCAGTTGGAGAGGCGATGGCCAATATTTTGCCATCAACAGCGTGGTCCAAGGTCAGCGCCGAGTAATCAGGGTTTTCAGTCGCGAGGCGGTATTGGACAGTGTCAGCGAGCCTGTAGATGGCTTGGAATCTGCGCTGAGCTGGAAACCCTCAGGCAATCTTATCGCTGGGATAAAACGCTCAGAAAATCAGATCGAGGTTGTATTCTTCGAGAGAAATGGTCTTCGTCATGGCCAATTTGATCTCAGGCTTAAGCAGGACGTAATGGCAACATGGACATCTTTCATCTCCCTTGACTGGAACATCGACTCGACCGTACTGGCGATTTCATTCAAGGACAGGATACAATTTTGGACGATGGGAAACTACTATTACTACCTCAAACAAGAGATCTCTCTACCAACTATCCTGTTTGGTAAAGTACCACTGAGATGGCATCCGGAAACGCCATTGAGAACACTCTTGGCTTCGCAGATTTCGATTCTAGACCTCTCTTTTCATTTTTCAACGTCTAGGGGCAGTACTATACCTCCAAATGATCACGGAATCGTGGCAGTCATCGACGGCCGCACCCTCAAACTCACCCCATTCAAGCAAGCGGGCGTACCTCCTCCAATGGCTTTCTGCGAGGTCAACTTCGACTACAATATCACCGACTGTGCGGTTAGCCGCCATGGTCAGTGGTTTGTCGTCTTGACCACTCATACCCTGGAATTCTGCGAATGGGCCGTTCGCACGACACAAGGCACCAAAAGTACCGAGACTGTCACTAGGTTCGTGCCACAGGTACAGAGCTATTCACTTCCATTGCCAGCTGTCAGCACAAGCACCTCGCTCAACGAAACGCATCCCCGATATACCCAGGTCGTTCTGAAAGGAAACGAAGCATATATTCTTGCACCTCTGCAAGGCGCGACCAACACGGCGGTCATGCGCAAAGCAGCTTGGTCTGATAATGTGTCTTCTGCCTCCTTCGATGAATCCTTTCCCGGAAGTGACGGCGCCCTAGCCATTTCAAGGACAACCGAGAACCTCCTTGTTGACACCGCACACGAAGCCGTTTTCATCGACCACTCGCTGTCATCGACCACAGACTCTTTAAACATGTCCTCGATTCCCAACCAAATGCGTCTTAGCCTTCCGGGAGCCCAGCCTGACAGCACCCTCTTCAGACTTCCAGACAACTCAGACCCGCCGTACGCAAAGGCCTCCCTATCGCCGCAAGGCTCACTCTACGCGAATAAGATTCTCCTCGCGCGGGACTGCACATCCTACATCGTCACCGACGCACATCTGATCTTCACGACGGCACAGCACCTTCTCAAATTCGTGCACCTGGGTGACCCTACACAAATGCAAGTGCCAAGCGACACGCCTGAGGTGGACGAACGATGCCGGAACGTCGAACGCGGCGCGCGGATCGTCACGGTGATTCCTTCCATCTACGCCGTGGTACTGCAAATGCCGCGCGGGAACCTGGAGACGATCTACCCGCGGGTGCTGGTTGTTTCGGGCATCCGCCAGCATATCAGGCAAGGGGACTACCTCGCAGCCTTCCTGGCATGCCAGACTCACCAGGTGGACCTGAATCTACTGCACGACTACGACCCAGACATGTTCTTTGCGCAAATTGCGACGTTCATCGATCAATTGAAGAAACCTAGCCGCGTAGATGAATTCCTCTCAAAACTTAAGGATGAGGACGTCACGGAGACGCTGTATCGAGATTCTCTGAAAACAGGATCTACCACCGACCTTTCCGCTCCTGCTGATCAAACACGACGAGAATTAGTAGACAAGAAGACCACCAGCAAAGTGAACCGCATCGCCGATGCATTCATTCCGATCCTCCGCAGCAAAGCATCCCCATCGCCAAATGGCGCCAGCACTACCATGAGCAATACTACCAACTACCTCCAAAACCTGATCACTGCACACGTAAGCAAACGACCTGCAGATCTGGACGCCGCACTTACACTGGTGTCAACACTACTGAAAACATCCGCATCCGAAGGCGACGCCGATGCCGCAATCTCCCACCTCTGCTTCCTAACACCCGACACGAACCGGCTATTCGACGGCGCTCTAGCGCTCTACGACCTCCAGCTGACACTGCTTGTGGCACAGAACGCACAGCGCGATCCGAGGGAATACATGCCGTTCCTGGAATCCCTGTCGACGCTGCCGGAGCTGCAACGCCGGTACCAGATTGACAACCATCTGAAACGGTATGCAAAGGCGCTTGCATCGCTTCACGCCATCGCGGCTGGCAGCGAGGGCGGCGATATCCCTGGCGACGTCCACCAGGAAGCAGAGGCGTATACGGTGCGCCATGGGTTGTACACAGAAGCGATGCGGCTGTATCGCTACGACGCGGCGCACCTAGCGCGGATCACACGGCTGTACGCAGACCACCTGGCGGGACAGCAGTCGAAGCACGCCGCAGCCGCAATGCTATTCGAATCCTTAGGCGACTACGCAGCCGCATCTCCACTATACGCCCTTGCACACCGCTGGCGAGAATCGCTCTCCTGTGCAAAGTTGGCCAACCCGCCACTCGACAACTCCCGACTGCAGAGCCTCGCCACCTCGCTGGCAACCACCTGCGCCGACGAGTCGCGGGACTTCCGCTCTGCAGCAACCATCCACGCGGAGTACCTCTCCGACATCCCGGGCGCAGCGCGCCTGCTGTGCCGCGGCTCGTACTTCGCGGACGCGCTGCGGCTGCTCGCGCTGCACAGCCTGCACGAGCAGGTACCGATTGTCGTCGACGCCGGGCTGACCGAGAAGTTTGGGGAAATTCTCGAGCTCGTTGCCGACTGCCGCACCCAGCTGGCTGCGCAGGTGCCGCGGATCCAGGAGCTACGGCGCAAGAAGGAGGAGGACCCGCTCGCTTTTTACGGCGGTGATTCCTCGGCGGCCGGCCTCGATGGCGTCGATATCCCGGACAATGTGTCGCTCGCACCGACGGACGCAACGACACAGGGCGGCCAGAGCCTATTCACGCGGTACGGGTCGAATGCGAGCAAGTTCGGGGGCACGGTGGCGTCCAACGTGTCGCGCAAGACGTCAAAGACGAAGAGGCGGGAGGAGAGGAAACGTGCGCGCGGGAAGAAAGGGAGTGTTTACGAGGAGGAATACCTCGTTGCGAGCGTGCAGCGCCTGATTCAGAGGGTCAATGGTGTGCATGAGGAAGTTGCACGGTTGGTTAGTGGGTTGTTGAGGCGGGGGTTAAGGGACCAGGCGGAAAAGGTGGATGAGGTACTGTGGGAGATTTCTAGATTATGTGAGAAGGCGAGAGTCGAAGTGTGGGAAGTCAAGGAAGACGCCTCCGCAGTAGGTGAAAAGGGTACGTATGATGTTAATGGAGAGGGGCGACCACCAGGTGCCGATGGGATCTTGTGGGACAGTCAACGCCAGGCGCAAGAGAAGAGAGAAGCGCCTGTTGTCACAGCTTGGGTGTCGAACGAGCTCTTGTAATCATATGGCTTGAAACAGTAGCATTAATGAGATGGTCAGCCATGACAGCTTCACTGTATTGGTTACCATGCTCATCTGACCTCCTCCATTTCCCTCCTTGGAAATAATCGGCCATTCGCGTTACCCTGCTGTCGTTTGCGTGCATTATTCGTCTGTCCAAGAGGTTGCTCTCGGGTGTGTTCTGCATTTGTTCGGCTGGCTTGCCTACCAGCAAATGCATATCCTCGATCGTTCTTGTCAGGGGATGCTCGTCCTGTTGCAGGCTGGCCGTTGGTGTCCTTTGTCGGGGGACCTGCAACCGCTTTCTTTGCCTGGTTGAGCTCAGAAATTCCCAAGCCAACATCCAGCAGATATATCTGAAAAGCAGCCAATAATTCCCGTAGTCCTGCCCTAAGTCGCTCCACAATGATTTCAACCTCTTCAATGAGACCCTCTGTTCCGGCTTTATTGGCCTCCACAAAGCTTTCGATTGATGTCAGGGTTTTTGTAAATGTTCTAATAGTCTCAGAGACTGTAGGGGTTGCCTTGCCATATGTATCCTCGGAAAGACTTGCCAGTAGCATCTTCGTAATTGATTCGATCACGTCGACGATCAATGCTTCTTCTCCTGATGGTGATCCTAGCACAGTAGCATTGATCTTAGCAGCATTTGAAGTCACGAACAAAAAAATCATTGAGCTTGGAAGTAATCGCAAGGTCTGTACGACAAACCGCTTGACTGAATGGTTGAAGGGATCCATTAACGCTGACTCGACAGCTTTGGTGGTCCGCTCGATAGGGGGCTGCCAGGGGTTTTGGTCGTTGAAAGCCAAGCCTATGGTCGCTTGCAGGTTCCTTTCCAGAAGTGTTGGCTCGGTTTTTGCTGGGGTCGCCGATCTGTCTGACAGCTCAGCTACGATATTTGGCAGTGTTTTGATCTCTGGTTGCTGGTTTTCCAGGGTTGGCTTTGGGGGAGGCCCATTGATTCGCAATTCCACGCCCTGTAAGACTTTCAGACCAGATTGCAGCATTTGGGGCCACATTGATCCAGTGGGTCTGTCAATATCTTCAAAGATTGCTTGTCTTCGATCCTTATGCTTTTGGGCAATAATGGCCAACTCCCAAAAGGCAAAGGTCTTCACAATACCAGTTCCCTTTAAACCGAGCAAGAGCGTCCCGTTCGGATCTTTGCTAGCAGCCGATAGTGGCAAGCCCATTTTTGAGGGTTCTTGGCTGAAATATATGAGAAACAGACTTCTGGATATGGACCATGTGAAAAGAAGGAAGACACCAGCTAGATAGCTCTGAAAGAGATAGGGTATGCCAAGTGGGGGATACCCACTTGGATTTGCATCTGCTCGTGAAATATTGAACCAAAGCTTTGCAAATGCAAGATGGCCCCTCCAGAGAATATGTCGGAATAAGAATGAGTAGAGAAAGGGACCCAGGATGATCCAAAGGAATGCATCTCGAGCACTTCGCAGAATGGCAGGTACAAAGGATTGCCTGAGCTGGGACCATCTTGATTCAAGTGGATGGGTGTTCTGATTTGCCACGTCGGTAGAAGATGAGGATGGGAGTCTCGAAATGGGGATTCGTAGTGAAGAATGACCGTAGTAAAGGTGAGCTACTGCGGCCGCTTGCGCCAGCATCAAGGCATAGGCTCGGAAAAAGATAGGACGTTCGTTCAACCGGTCGGATGTAATGTGAGATCCCTGGCTTACCCAGCTCAGATCTGGGTTCGACCAAATGTAGGCTTCGCTAAACCAGAAAGCCGAAATAGCGTACCAGAAGAATGCTTTAAAAGCAGTTAGACTCAATAAATTCCTGCTGAGTGTTGTGAAAGGCGGAGTGCTCGTCTGCAGGCCTGTATCCAGTGTTCCAACATGGAGAAAGAAGATGAAGACGCTAGAGAAGGAAAAGACAAGGGCTTTGAGGAAGGCAGGCCCAACAGGGAACCATGACCAGAAATGTTCTGTTGGTGTTAGTGATCTGACTCTTGCGGTAGAAGGCTTCTGGGACTTCAAACTCACTGGATGGAGAGCCAATCCAAAATACATTGTTCAGACCGAGAGTAAGAGATCTAAGGGTGGCATCTGCAAGCCTCCGGTGAAATGTAGAAACCAGGTATCGTTTGTATCCGCGCGGAGGTGGTACTGCAGGGGGGCCGGGAATTGACATGATTTCGTTTGAAGATGTATGCGATAGGGAATCATGTCCAAACAGCAGTCATCGACCAGCGTAATCTGCTAAGTAGGAGGGGGTGGAGGGTGGAGGGTTGAAGCAAGCATGACAATGCTTGAGGCTACCAGTAAACAATCAACGACGCGGGCATCTTTTTTTTGCGAGGCAGTCGCGAAGCGCAATACAGAGAAGCATTTATATCCAGGTGCAATTTAATCACGTGAATTGTTATCACATGGAGGAAGCATCACGTGAATTCTCAGGATGGAACGCGGAGGTTGGGGACTCGCTCCAACTCCGACTCCAAGACTATTACTCCGTACTTCGACGAACTCCCACTTGCAGGCTTCCACCATTCGACATCAATCTTAGCCCAGTTCTTCCCACGACCTTTAGACTTGTCGCACCACCCTATCTCGATATCTTGCGATACCACTTCATCACCTCGCTTTTGACTCACAAATCATGTCGTTCGACAGGCTTTCGTCGCTGGAATCGCAACCCACCACTACCCGCCGTCAAGATGATCCTCAGTACAGAGACGACCCTGAATTCCACAGATTCACTGAGTCGCTGTCTGAAAGACTGTTTGAACTAGTCTCAAACATTTCCAAACTTTCAAACGAGATAGGTCGTCTAGGCACAAAGCGAGATACACAAAGAGGCAGGGAGAGGGTTCACGATCTGCTGGAGGAGACAAGAGATGGGTTTAAGCAGATAGGCGAAGGTATAAAGAGGGCGCAGACATGGGAAAATCTAAATGTGAGTGTTTTCTTGGCTTCCCTCGACCTCTTTTCTGTGACGGAACAACTCTAATTTTACACAGCCATCGCAAAGATATACAAATCAAAAGCTATCCCGAGAGTTCGCCTCCGCACTCTCTGAATTCCAGGTTGTGCAGAGGCGGGCTATGGAGAAAGAAAGAGCATCAAAGGCTGCACTAGAAGAAGCATCTTCTGCTCAGTCACCCACGGGAGAAGGCCAGCAACAACTTCAATCTTTGGAGGAGCCAAGACTGGCTCAACAATCCGAAGTCGACTACCAGGAGAACCTAATCATTGAAAGAGAGGGGGAGATCCGACAGATCGAGCAATCTGTCGGTGAACTTAATGAGCTTTTCCGTGACGTCGCCCATATTGTTCGCGAACAAGGCGATATGCTCGATGCGATTGATGTGAACGTCGAGAACACCTTGACCGACACACGAGGGGCGGATGTGGAATTGAGAAGTGCCAGTCGATATCAGAAAGCTGCACGGAACAAGGCTTGCTGCCTGTTGCTGATCTTAGCGATTGTCTTGCTAATTGTTATTCTGGCAGTTGTGCTCGGCTGAGAAGCCGCCATTCAGTGAGCATTTTGAGGCGTTCTCAGTGGCGTATTTCTTTACTTTGTACAGGTCAGCGATTGCTTTTTGGTGTGGTCGATAGATCAGATATGTACATGTTACATTAATCATTGCCAGGTACCTTCTGCACTCAATATTCAGCAGTTACTATTACAAGGAAGGTACTCCGTACTAGCACATACTCCGAAGTCTGCTTGATTGATCCAGCCTTGTGCCAAGAATTAGCCTCGTTCACGACGCGTGACGTCAAACTACGGCGACCCACCACGTCCACCTGCACCACTCTCGCGTCGTCAAGTTTGACCACAACTTAAATGCATCCTGCTTCTAACTAGTTTTTGTTCAAATACCCTAATTCTGGAATTATTGTTGTATCAGTATATCCGTAATGGCAAGCCATGCAGTCAATATCCCCTTTGGAAAGACAGCCTCTTTTCCCAACCAGCGGTAACAGCATCGTGCTGGTACCAACATCTACTCACTTGCACCACAAAAAGCGAAAGTACAACGGTGACGATGGCAAAAAGACGGATCCCATCCTGCAGGAGACGTTTACTGGATACTTTCTGTCCAAAAGCCAAAGTATAACCTTCACCACAGTTGCGTTAGTAGCGAGAGCTTGCGTTCCTTTGGCCTGGCTCAACACCTCAACCAGTCCCTTACCATCTTCACCTCCCGTATTCGAGGCAACGATCCAGTCTGTACAAGAATGGGAACAAAGAGTTTTGTTAGCGAGCAGGTTGCCGAATGGAGGATTATATGCCATAGAAAGAGTCGGAGACCATACCTATCTCACATGCCCTCTGCACAATTGGGTCTCAGACGAATGGTGCAACAAAGCTGCGATAGGAATCGTTGCTGATGCCGAGCTTAATGTCCTGCTTAATCCAAGAAGCGTGCCCTCGCATGCTAGGACATTATCTGCCTCCAGTGCCAATGCATTGCCCACACCCAAGAGTCCAAAGAAGCCAACAAATCGACGTGGTGCATTAGCCAGGAAATCTATTCTCATGCCAAAAGACTCTGTTGGCCTTGATTTGACGACTGACATATCAAGCTCCCCAAGCTTGCTTCAGCAGCAACAGCTTCCGACCCCTTCCATTCTATGTGAACCCTCACCAATTACTCCCGGCTCACAAATTGAACCAGAAGATCCGTTTAGTATCGCATTACCTGCAAAGGTAGAGGCTTTCCCACCTACCAATGCCCCAGAAGTGGCAATTCAAACACTCCTAGAGGACTCAATATCTTTTGAGCAACTTCGAAACCAGTATTTCGACCATCTATACACCTCTAAAACCTCGCTAGCGTTCTATGTCAAGGGTCCTCTCAGCCGTGCTCGTGCACATGTACGAACTGCCAAAGACTCAGCCGCATCCATTCTTGAACTTACCGACTACTATAGACAGAGCATTCTACCCACAGCAAAGATTGACCTCAAGTATAAGGAATCCTTATCGAAGGTGGTGACTGATTTGGGTGCCGATGATGGTGGTGAAGAGCCTCAAAAGAAGAAGAGCGGGAAGAAAAGATGCAAGCTCGGGAAAGATTCACTCTGGGCTGACGAAGAAGGCTTCATTCGAAAATGGTGGCGTTGCAGAGATATAGAAGCAGGCTCAACATTGATAAACAGCCATGTGGATGAACTACGCAAACACACCGCCGAACTGCGAACACGCGAGACAAAGATGCAACTATTGCTCATTCTGGAAGTTATGCTGCTCGAACTGGCATCGGCTCGATTGTCAGAGAAGCCAACCCCATCAGATCCCGAAGTAAAAGTTGAGTCTATCGAGGTTGATCCTGTGATCGTCATTGCGAAGACACCAAACAAACCATCAAAGAAGAAGCGAGAACTTTCTGGCGAACTGGACACGATGGCCGATCGACTTTGCATCTGGCATACTGTCAGTTTCGGGGATTTTGCCGGCGATGAGAAAAAGAATGACAGCACTAGAACTAAATCGAATGACACGCTCCAGGATTTCTGCAAAGATGTGTTGATTCCTTTCTATTCAGCCAAGCTCCCGGAACAAATCAAATCACTCTCTCGAAAGCTCGGTGGTTCTGGAATATCTCCTCAAAGACCGAAGCTTCAAACACGACCATCAGGGTTATCTCGGTCTAAATCCTCTTCGACTGTGCCTAAAGTATTCCCAGGTAAACCAACTTCCAGGCGTACACTTGAACGAGTTCTCAGTGAAGACCAAACTCATCGCCATGCCTCACCACCCATCATCTCCCGGGCGTCAATAGGCCCGATGAAGCCGATTATCCCTTCTTTGCAAAGAGAGCCTTCTGAACGACCCAATTCACGAAGTGGCATGCTCTCCAGGGCAGTTAGCTTTAGCAACCGTGAGGTTGACTTGGTTGCTGACTCTAAGGTCCACGAAGCTAAGCGTCAGAAGCTAGGCCGACTGGCAGAGCAGAAGCGAGAGCTCGAGGCTGCCATAGAAGCCCTCAAGAAGCCAAATCGTGGTACCGTTGCCGGCGCATTCATGGATGAAATTGAGCACCGCAAGGCGCAAGGGGTTGCACAATCGGTGCAGATTGCAGCGACGCCACGAGCGCGAAGAGTGAGGCACCGGGAGCCAGTCGAGCCAGAATTGCCACCAATGCCCTCAGGCATATTGGCTCGATCACAAGATCTAATGATCCCATCCTCAACTTTTAAACCTCGCTTTGGCGTCCCGGCATCGAGCAGCATCCCCCGCGCATCGGCGACGAAGAGAGCAGTTCTGACAGCCATTCACGAGACACCATCTCGAGGACTAGGCAGGAAAACGTCCAATCCATTGGCCCTATATCAAGAGCCACAACTCACCGCCCAAGCAGGAAGCCATCTCAACAGTGTCGCAGGAACGCCAGCCCCACATCGCACAAAAGTCCACCTGGAAGGACCTAGCCAAGACCACCTGGCTCCACACCCGTCGTCCGATCTGAATCTTCCATCCTCCAGCAATCACAGTCCCAACCGCGGTGGCCCACGGATGTCCCGGTCCCTTCGCCCAGTATTATTCACGCCCATGAAGAGGTCGGACGTGAGCATTGAAAATGCATTCCGCGACGCACCCGAGATTCCTGAAAAGGCAGGAAAGATGATGGACCGCGTGATGGGAGGCCGTGGCGTGGAGATGGATCTAGATCTAGGTCTAAATCTCGCAATCACTACATCCTCCCCATTACCAATTGTAGACCCGGCTGATGACCAGGGTTTGGCAGGACCGCCCAATGACCAAATTGTCGGTGGTGGTGGTGGTGGTGGCGACAGCATCGCACAACGGCGGAACCACGACGAAGAAGAAGAAGAGAATCTCTACGCCCAGCTCGGATGGGACGATGATTTTGACCTTTGAGGGTATGTAGTTTTTTCTCTCAGCGATGTATCCCCCCTTTCCCTCCATTTCAATCGGAGCCAAAGATGGGGTCATGTAGAAATGCAATGAACGATTACGAAATACATGGACGAAATGAACTCTCAGTGGGCGGCGGGCCGGGGCGTGTAAAGATTTGATATAGAGAAGGAAAAAGAAAAGAAAAGGAAGCGAGTCAAGAGTCACTAAGTAGGAAGGATAGTAGTAGTAGGCAATAGACGGCGTGAAATGTCAACCAAGATTCTTGAAGAGTGCCGTCGTCGTCGTCGTGATATTAAATACCAGATATCATGAAATCCCTGGCTCGACTGTAGCACAGTGCACTGGGTGAGTGGGTGATTATAGGTAAGCGGATAGATAGATATATTTGGAAGTACAGGTATCTCAACCACATTAAACTATTAAGTAACTACGGTAGTATCCCAGAGTGGTAGAGTGGGTAGTATCGAGGGGGCTGTCGACCCAAGGCCGCCGCATTCAAAACAGCAAAATGCCCATTGGAGAGCGAGGCGAGTCTTGAACCGGACGACGGACTACATACCTGAGCAGGAACAACATTCCGATTTCGATTTCGACTCCGCTTCCCTCCTTTTTCCCATCAGTTGAATGTCATTCATTAATTACACAGAGCCACGGGTCTGAATCTAGTCATTCATCCATCCATTCATTTACACATTCATACCTGTTCGAAAGACATGAAACCAAACCGAATAAAATTATGCCTTTTCACCCATCCATTCATCAGGCTCACATTCCCTCCTCCTAACAAATCTAAAGCGCAGGATCGACATTCATCAAATCGTCGCTCATGATATGCAGCACCTGGGTAAAGGTTCTCAGCCTGCGGCCGGAGATGCCGTCCATGAGGTTGGCGAAGTCGAGGAGGACGCGGCGGGCGGACTCGTAGCCGCCCTGGTGGGTGACGCCGTTGAGGGAGAGGGTGCCGCCGCACTTGACGAACTGGTATATCAGCGAGAAGGTGTGCTCGTCTTCGCGGTTGGTCGTCAGCATCAGGTTGCTGGTCGACGAGGTGGATGGGCGGTGGTCCTTGTGTTGGTTGTGACTGTGATGGCTGTGGAGGTGGTGAGGGTCGAGGAGGAGGGAAGACGAGGCGGTGGAGGTGTCGTTGTTGGTGTCGTCGACAAAGCCGAGGTCGTTCAGTTCCACCCAGTCGGGCTCGACCTCGACGATCTCGACAGGCGCAGTACCCTGACGCGATGAACCGCGGCCGCCAGGGCTCACCATAAACAAATACAGGCCTAGCACAAGGGCGGAAGAGAACAGCGCCATGACCGAGTGGTTTGTTACGTTGTCGGACACGCGCCGTTCAGACATGAGCTTGAAGTTCTGTGCCGCGTGCACGCACGCCCGTCGTGCCGATTGTGTTTGAGCCCAGTGCGATATGCTTTCAAGCGCGTTGGTTGCCGGTGCCGCGCCGTGTCGTCCTGCCGCGAGTTCGAACATGCGGAAATCGGCAAGTAGCATGATGCAGATGCTGTGCCAGAGAACCGTACAGTTCGTGTCGTCGATTTTGGATAGCGGACCTGCCGTGTGCGCTCCAGCCAGTAAGGCTGGTATGAGTGTGCGGGCGCGCGCATCTCCTGAATATACGTGCCATGGTATGAAGGACCCGATCGTCAGTGGGTCGGGAGCCATTAGTCGCTGGTAGGCTTCCAAGACCTGAATCTGGAGGAGGGCAAGCAGGGAGGAGGTGCCCAGGTATCCGAGTTTGCCTGATGATTCTAGCTCTGGTTTGTGTAGATCGTCGATTCGGAACATGGGCGCATTTTGGCTCTTGCCGCTGCGGAGCAGTGATTGCCATTGGGTTGCGGACCTGGCTTGGAAGAGTGATTCGTGACTTGGGGCGATGACACAGACAGACTCAGACCTGATGATGGGAGCCTTGGATAATAGATGTGAATACCAAGAGTCTGCGAGCAGAAGGCCCAAGATGAGGCGCTTTGCCGATTCGATCCTGCACCAGGCTTTCCATCGATCGTCGGATTCGGACATTTCCGACAACAGGAGGTCCAAAGATTGTCCATCGTTGGCGGCGAAGAGTCCGTTCTGCTGAGCCATTGAAATCAGGCTAGCGTAGAGCATCTGGCATTGGTGAAAGGTGTCCTTCTCACCTGTGATGACGGAGAGATTCAGAGTGAGCAGGGCTGTGCCGAAGATGACCAGCTGTTGTGATGTTGGAACTGAGCCTCGCGTGCAAGCTGCGACATCGTTGGAAACTCGTTGGAGAAAGCTGGGAAACATTTTGCCTACGAATCTCGTGGCGCCAGTAGTTCCGAGGATGCTCAGACCAATCAGACATATAGCGAACAGCATTGGAGAAGGGGTGTTCCGCACCGAGAAAGTGGCAACGTGGATGAAAGGGACAGTCGGGTGAAAGCGACGGAAAAAGAGGCCTAGGGCAATGTCCAGGATTTCGGCTGGCGGAAATTCGTCGCTGGCAGTTGCGGCTTGTGCTGCAGTTAATGCTGGATCGAGAATGGGCTGGATTTTGGGGGAATGGAAAGCAGAAGGGGCAGGAGTTCGGAACTGGTCTCTGAGACGTATCCTGCATTCAGTGTCCAGACCCCAATTGGATGTGGTCCTGAAGTCATCAGCTGCATTTGGAGATTCTGAGAACAGATTGTCCATGGGTAATGAAGCAACATCCTTCCAGAGGACTGTCATGATACGATAGACCCGGCCGGGCCGCGGATTCCAACACCTTTGCACCCTTGAAAAACGTTCTCTAGGGACTTTGGCGATATTTCTTGTCCTGTCCGCCACGTCGTTTGCGCGACCATTACCATTGATGGGATCCTTGGAATCTTGGAATTGCAGACTATGATCTTGAAGACCATAAGCTTGTAGGAAATCAGGGGACTGGTCAAGATCACCCAGGGAAGGAAACAGCCACATCTGAAAGGGATCGTGGAAGTTATTTTGATCGCCAGGATCTGCTGTCTGGGGGAGCCATTCGATATTGTTGGTATCCAAGAATTGATTGGGCCCCATTTCGGATCTGGGGGTTTGAACAGGATTTCCAGGAGTGGTGACACTGGCGTCGAAGTTGGAAGCTTCGCCTGAGACCTGAGAAGGAGAAGTCTTCTGAGGGTGGGATGAGGCTGAAGGCTTGCCATTCACGGTGTTGAGTGGAGAAGCGACTTGCCATGTCGGATTAGAAAGCTGTAAGTTAAGTGCATGATGGGATTGGCTGGTTGAAACATCAAGAAATGAATGACCGGCAGCATCAAGGGAAGAGGTTCTATTCGGAGCCTGATTGGAATCGTTGCTGGAGGGTGGCAAGTAGTTGCTGGGAGACAAAATCTGCATCAAGGGGATTCCATTCTGAGGCCCATTGAAAAGGGCTGAGGGAGAATTGATCTCGGAATCATTTTGCTGTGGTTGAGGAGCAACGCCCTCTGAGATGGTGTTCCTCCTAGTGGATGGATTTGTTGGAGCATTTTTGTCATTTCGTTGCGCATGGCATTTCATATGCCGGAATAAGACATCGCTATCCAAGGTTGTTAGCATTGGGTATTGGGTATTGGGTATTGGGTGTTTGGGACAATGCAGGTGTGGATGCGGCAATGCCAAACCTACCTGCGTGAAAAAGCCTTGTCGCATATCGTACAGGGATAAGGTCGTTCACGAGTATCTAGACGACAGTGAGACTGGGAGTTGGGCCATGATTGGAAGGGACGAAATTGGTTGGTTGGCTTACGAGAACGTTCATGGCGTTTGAAGTGTTCAGTTTTAGTGAAGCGGCGACCACAAACGGTACATTGTCGCAGTACCATGATTGAGGTTGTGATCTGAGGCTAGTGGAGGTATACACAGTAGAAAGCGAGGTATGTGGTACTGTGGTACGGTGGTACAGTGTCCCGCAAGGTGGTGGTGGTGGTGGTGGTGGTGGTGGTGGTGGAAACTTGAAAAGGGAAATGTGGGAGGTGGAGGGAGGGAATGAAAATGGACAACGTAGGAGATGGAAGTAATTAGTTTGAATTCGGATGGGAGAATAGTGCCAGCAGTAGCTGAGAATGAATGGACATGGGCCAAACCGCGAGATTGCCTGGAACTGGAACGAGACAGATGGGATGAAGTGGGAGAGGAGTACGAGTGCTCGTAGGATAGGCAGATGGGACGAGCAACAAGCGAGGTCGTCGACGATTAGCTGCTCCAGACGAGCAATGCTAACAAAAATCTGGAGAACTGGGGGAGTGAAAAATGTGGCAGGTTGGAGGCGAAGCCAGTCCCGTGACTACCAGGCTAGGGACTTACTTAGTTAGTCCCTTGGGCCCTAACAGCGCCTAACAGCGCCTAAAAAGAAGCCTAGGTTCGGGGCACGGGCACCAATATCCACACATACGAGTGCTCCGTCCACCTACCCAGCTACTAATAGTAACTAGTACTTGTAGGTATGTACTGTGTTCTTTATCGTCTCCGCAGACGAACACCACTACCATTCTTCGGCAATGCAGCAAGTGGCCATCAATACAATCCGCCTCACCTCGACCTCTTCCGGATGCCTATACCTCCAGTAAGTACTAGAGGAGGTGGAGGAAAGGGCGTTGTTGCAAAGACGAATTGGAAGCGGCGAACTGCAAGCCCTTCCTTTCTGGCTACGATCCGGATAAACCTGCTTCCGAAACAGTTCATCCACCATCACTCCCAGTATGACTCCGCATGGGCCGTGACTACTTCCCTCTTTGCTTGTGAACGACAAGGGCCACCCACGTCTGGCGATTCCAGCTCGCTCAATCTCAACCGATATTTTGTGCAAACGCCTTATTCTACTCGGTCAGCCCTGGATGTGTTTATGCTCAACCGAGTCAGCCCCTCACAAAGTTCATTGTACTCCGTACTCCGTACTCCGTCGAACCTCAACTAAGTGGCAATTCCTCCTCCCCCACAAAAGTGGATACAGAGTACGGGGATGGACTCTTTGGTCTCGGGCACAGATCAATGACCGCAAATACCGCCACCAACCATGGTTGATGGTCCATGCGACAGCCTCTCCAGCCCCATCCCGGGCCCCTCGCTCACCTAACCACGTTGTTAGAGCCCTGGATCACCAAATGGAGCTTTCCGGACTAGTCTCCGCTGGCTGATCAATACATACGAGTATTTGGAGGTGAGGGATCAGAATGTTGTTTGAATTCTACCCCGAGCGTGTGCCCAGAATTGATTGATACACATTGCAATGCCTCTTGTACATATGAGATGAATGACTGCCATGTGAACCGAGGTTGGTACGTACCCACGAGGCCACGTCCACAGCAAATTACCCTTGATCATCGGGGTACGGAGTTCTCGTTGGCTCGAACCTAGTGAGATTCTCCAATCACATGTGTCTTCTTATGCATCCTTGCCAGCCACGTCTTGCTCGTAGCAATCCTGATCTTCTTGCCATAGAACATGAACACCAACAACGCAAGATCATTAGCAGCAAGCACACCGCAGAAAATACCAGCAATCGTCTTGACATATCCCAGGTTCAGCACCCACTGGAGTAAATCCTCGCCCATGCCAAACGAAATCGCCTGTTTCCCCAGGTTCATCGCAATCAACATCTCCGAGAGATTCACCGTATAGCTGTCCACCGCGTATGCCAGCGTGAACGTGAAGAAGAAATAGGCGCTCCAGTTGCACATGGCCACGCCCGCGAAGTAGCCAAACCAGTGGAGGTTCTTCTCTGCCGTGTAGCCGTACACAATCAGCGAGGCTGGCCCGATCAACATGGCGGGTAGCAGAACTCCCAGTCGCATCTCAGCCTCACGGATACCATTATTCTTCTTGGTGAGGTGTGCTGCCAGTCGGTCTGATGTGGTGGTAAAGGGAAACGCAAGAAGATACCCCACAGCATTTCCCACTGCGATTAAACCTGAATTCGTCTAAAACAAACGTCAGCACAAACGGTTTAATGAGGCCGTATACCCCTCCTCGATAAGCAACTGACCTGACTCCAGTTATACGGTGGCGCAACAATCTTGATAGGGAACGTGTAATTGAACGCCAGCGCTCCCAGCCCAATGTAGATGCCATAAGTAGCCACCACCCAAAAGACACTCGGGACGAGGAAATAGGAGAAAGATCGAATGGCGGTCATGAAGAAAGGCGCTTCACGGTCATACACGCCCCAGGGTTTCAAGGTGGAAACAAAGCTCTTCCTCGCTGGAGCTGGTGGTGAAACTTCGGCCGACTCAGTCTCAACGCCCTTCTCCAGTTGCATATTGGCCGTCACAGCTGCCCCCAGCCTTTCTTTCATCGCGTCACGCTTATACCACGTCTCCTCAACAAATATAAATGCGAGAATGAACAGTGCACAAGCGAATGCAAACTCGACGTAGAAAAACAGTCGCCATGAGTTCCCACCTGCCAGCATGTAGCCGGCGTAGAGAGGTCCAGTGGCACCGAGACAGAGAGCCACAGTATAGTAGCCCAGACGTTGTCCGCGTTCGTGGAGGAAGAATATATCGTTGACCAATTGGACAGGTAGTGCCTCACACACCCCGGCGCCGAACTGTGCTAGAATCCTGGTCGCCATGAGACTGCCGAAGCTATTGCATTGGGAGGAACCGATCAGCCCCGCCGCAAACTAAGAAAATATCTTCATCAGCAAGGTTGGTCGTGAATTACCAATGGATTTGCACCCACCAGGATGATTGAACCTAACATGACTGGCCGTCTTCCAAATTTGAGGTAGCAAGGCACCAGAACCAACGATCCTAGGATCGGTCAGCATACACGATTGCTCCAGCCTCAGGCGACATGTTCACGCAACGTACCAAATCCATATGCCAGATTAGGATAGCTGACAAGGCCCGAAGCCTTTGCAGGTGTGATTCCAAACATTTCGGAATAGATTCCAATATAAACACTCGGCCCCAGGAGAGCAGAGTTCCCCAGAAATGAATAGGCGGCACAGATGATCAAAATCATAGTCTTTTTGTAAACGGGCCATTGCAATGGGTCATTGGGGTCGTCTGCTGGCACAGGGAACAATGCCTGTCCATAACCCGTATCGTCGCCCTCTGAATTTAACCATGTCAGTCACGAACGGACAAGACTGAATACCCAAATGCATGCATGACTGGGGTCCTTACCAGCGGCCTTCAGGTTGACCGTTCCTGGAATGCCTTCCTCGTGTGCATGACTGGTGATTGTGTTAATGATTGGAACGGCGAAAGGGTAGATTTGTCATTCATAATTCATACCTGTGCTTCAGGTGAGGCGGCTGTGCGCCATGTTCATTGTGTCCAACCATATCGTTAGGGTTTCGAGAAGACTTGCGGAAATCAAGAACAAGGCGAGAGTTAAAGACGCATGAAAAGGGAGTGAGGGAAATAGGACTGAAGTAGGTGGTTGACAGCAAAGGGTTTATTTATGCTCGACTTAATCCCTTCTATGCGTACCAATGAAGCCCTGGCTAGCTTACCGCAGCAACCTTGTCGCCTCTTTTCTTCTAGTTGCGTCGACCTATTTTGTCCCGCTCAATCACTCATAGTGACATAGATAGGGACAGTGGGGCGACAGCATAGTGTCTGGTGTTGAGCTGGGGCTCCGGTAAATAGACCATGGGGCCAAAGGGCCCAGTCTTTCGTGACGTATCCATATTATGAGGTACTCCATGTTCTGTCAAGGCTCGAAGCTAATCTGTTGAAACTGTCCTGCTATAGGAAATGGTTGGATAAAGCGACGACCCTGACAGAAGAGGGCTGGGTGCTGATTTGTGCTTGTAGAGTGGGTTAAAGACGCCACGTATCAACATCGCCTAAGGCTCACGGACGGAATTGATTAGTTGGGTTATTGATCAATCAACATTCAAAGGTCGGGGGGTCGTTTCCAGGTAAAGAAGCTGTGGGAATAATAAACCTTGCACTCCAGCGATCCTTGATCATGAGGCACCACGTCTACGGTTGTCAAAGTTTCACGATGTGGGCGGATGGGTTGCCGGCATGATGCATCCACCTTTTGCTGGGCTCATCCAATGGTGATTCTTGGAGAGAGTGGAATCATGGATAGACAGATGGATAGCGTTAGTCTGGAGGTGCCCGGGGGAAATGATGTCGAGGGCACGGAGGACCTTGCACTTTATTAATGCCAGGATATGCCCGGTGTACAGGTTCCTGACTTGAAGTTTGTGCAAGCCTCTGTCCTTGAGCTTGAGTGCCGAGGCTTGTCTTAATGTGCGGCTCAACGTTTGATGTTGCCTCGCTTCCCTTTGCTAAATAATAATCATAATCCCTGGCTGGCTCCTTCTCGCCAAAATCAAGATCAAGCGATAGTACGAAGTAGTCGTCGAAGTGGGTGCTGGGCGCTTGATCCTAAATCTAGGATCGAACTCATACTCGAGTCCTTTCGCTTGACCAAGCCAGTTCCCTTGCACATACATACCAGGTACTCGCTACTCCGTACTCTACTTAAGTGTACCTCAGGAAAAAGCATACAGGTATGATTTACCGTTGATGAACCCATCACCAGTCCCATACAGGGCACAGCAGAAGCATCGGCAAAAACGGCGATACACTTTCTGAACTTGCCTGCAGCAGCATTATCCTTGCGTGAGCAACCCTCGAACCGTGGGCTAGAGGAGCAGCGAAAATGCCAAATTAAGACCAATGGCAATCGCCCAGTTTCATTCAAGGTATTCCTCCCATCCTTCTACTGGATACATACGTGACAACACTTCTGCAACTCGTTTCGTCAAATGGATCTTCAAGTTCCCATTGCTCATCGATTCTGGGTATTTCGTCTCAGGAGGTCCAAAAGGTGATTCAAACAAACGCTTGCCCATACGGGACTGCGATACACTTCTCACACTCCTCACGGAACCCGCGACTGGATCATTATAGCCGGCTTGCCAACAGCGATGAGTCACTGTTTGTATCTGGAGGCATTGCCGTATTAGCGTTTCTCATGTCGAATTCAAGCTCAGAGCCTTACCTCTCCATGCTTCCTCAGCCTTTGCTTCCGCATCCCATCCCCAAATGAATTGCTGCATCTTCGGATCGCCCCATTTATCATCATTATCGCCACCTTCGGAAAGCAATCGAAACTTGAGATCACGAGCTTCCTGCTCAACTCCATCAGGCAAATGAAGAGCAGTCCTCGTCTCCAAGCATGACTGTTGAATGAATTCGGCGCGAGCCTTTTGTGCCTTTTCGTAAGCCTTCAATGCGAGAGACACCTGATCCTTTGAAGAAATACTTGAGAGGAGAGTTCCCAGGGAAGCTGCGTCCTCCACGGCCTGTGCGGCACCTTGCGCTACATATGGGCTGGAAATGGTAAGTGAATTTCCAGAAGATTCGGAACACATCTAGGAAGAAAGCGACTCACAGCATCGGATGACACGCATCGCCCAACAGTGCGCAACAATCTTGAACCCATCTCGCCAGCGGTGCGTGCATGCATAATTTCCATTCCAGGACTTCTCCCTCGGGCACTAAATCAAGCAGTTTAATCAGATTAGGGTCCCAGCCCTCATATTCGGCCAGGAGGTTCTTCTTCGACGAGATGGACGTCCAACTTTCATCCACCCTGCCACGATCCGGGTGCGATAACGCCATGTTGTATATCTCGTGGTTTCGGACAGGATACGCGATCAAATGTCTCCCAGGGCCGACCCAGCGTATGGCCTTCTTTTCCTCGATGAAGGGCAAAAGATCCGGGAAGTTGCTCAAAATCTCCTTGGTGAGGACCACTCGAAACACCGCGTCGCCCGTGGGGACAGCGACATCCTTCTCATCGCCCAGGACCCTGGCACGGATCATGGATTTGATACCATCGGCTCCAAGCACCACATCCCCATGCACGGTCGTCCCATCATTCAGTAACACGGCCGCAGGGCTGAACTGGACATTTTCAACCTTGGTGTTGACCTGCAGCCTGACATTCGGGAGGGACAGTGCCTTTTCCAACAGCGCCATCTGCAGATCCGCGCGGTGGACCACAAACTGCTCACCGTGCTCCTGCTTGATCGGGACACTGCCCAGCAGTGCACCGGACTGCCACCGCAAGATGTGTATGGCCGCCAACTGTACGCCGGTCTGGCGAACCTTGACTCCGACCCCCCATCTGTCCAGCAGTCGGAGCATGTTCGGTGCCACTTGGATTCCTGCTCCTACCTCCGCTATCTCGGGCGCAAACTCGATGATGTGGACGTTGTGCCCTCGCTTCCCCAGTGCCAATGCTGCTGCAAGACCCCCGATGCCGGCACTAAAGCGCAGGGCAGAATGTGTCAGCTCATCAACTTCTTCGAAGCCATCTCACCTCAAGGTGACACACCCGCAGGAAATGGGAGAACAAAGCAGAAAGAAACACCCACCCGACAATGATCACTTTCAATGGAACTTTGGCCTTGGCATATTGTTTCTCCCGATTGGGTTCCCCCGAGACGACCATGGTGTTTGAAGTGACAAGTTTTTAAAAACCCTTGGAGGTTTGAGTCCAAAACCCTTGGAGGTTTGAGTCCAAAACCTCGGTCCTCCTTTGCCTGGCCTCGCCCCTTTTTACCTCACAGCCTCGTCCGTTCAAATGCTCAGGATTCCTGTCAGGACCTCGCGCAGTCGAAGTGTGAATCGGATCAGTGGGACAAGTTTTCAAATAAGTATCCTCGTCTCGTCTGTGAAGCGAGACAGATAACCAGTTCTCTGGAAAGCGGAGCAAAGGATAATGTGGCCTACCAGGTGAAATCAACCATGTAATTTACCTGTACCTCAATTTCAACACCTAGGTTTTTTCTCAGGTATATATATCTAAGTATGATTCTGCAAGAATATGTATGTATCAGAACATCCCAAAACGTTTATTATTTAACAATAATAAAGTACACACGTACGACGTAGAACAAACACATACACCACAGAACACAACCACACTACATACATCCCAGAAAAAAAACCAAGCCGGAAGGAACATCATCACCAGACACCAAGCTCCATAGTACTGAACCTACTACCCTAACTACGAACCGGCAGTGCCCCGTAAGTAGAGTATGGCCCCCGCCAAAAAAAAAACACACAAGTCCCGGCGCGAGGGCGAGCGGCGAGCGCGAGGCTCCACGCCCACGAGGGGGGTGGAGGAGGGTTCGGCTTTTCTCACCTGGAAACACCTTGCTCCGTATCACTTACAATCAACTTTGTGCAAAACCCGCCAACCACTTGCAAACCCACCAACCGGCAAGTTCAACCAACAGGGTGACATGAACCCGAGCGGTTTCGTGGGGCTCCCTCGGCCCCTCGTTGGATTAATATACATATGCCGGCCCAATTGAGGAGGGAGATCTGCCGGCAGATGCCTTTTCGATCGACCGACCGACTGACCGACCGACCGACCCCACGGAGCAGCCCCAGCTAGCATCGAAGCCCCAGATCTCAGGATTCAGGAACGGCCTCCGTACAAAAGTAGGTGACTAACTAATAAAAAGTTATTACATGGCTCGCGGGCAGCAAATCAACATCACATCACATCACATCACATCCCATCCCTCAGGTGCCCAACACTGGTTTTCCAAACGTCCGCGGCGATATAAGTGATGTGCACTCGGGGTAGGTAGTAGGAGGTGCTTAGCTGCGAGTACATATGTAGGTACTTGTGTAATCTAATTGTCGAGAAGAACTTACAACAAGGGAACCCAAATCCCCCCCTCGCGCATATTTACATTCACATTCACGCTCACGGTCAGACGATGGGCGTAAGCCTGGATGGAGAGGCTAGATGCCGGAGCCCGAAGGGTGCAAAGGGGAGGGGGATGAGGAAATCAATTTCTACTAGCGGTGCCCAAGAAAAAAAACTACGAGTATGGTGTTATTACACAGTTTGAATCCATACGGAGCACTGTAATCGGCAAATAAAATAGATAAGTATACTATAGATATATAGATAAAAAAAGGTGGAAGGGGCATCAAAGTCGAACCCGACCAACACCACCACCCCCCTCTCTCTTCCGCTCCTGACTGACCGCCTCGCAGTGGGGATTCGTAGTCGAGTCGAGTCCAGTCGCGTCGCTTCGCTCCGCGTCCCGTGAAAGGAGAATTGAGAAGAGAAAAAGAGAAAGAACAAAGTTGAAGAATAAAGAGTTAGGAGGAATGATGTTGATTATGACGATGGGCGATGAATGATGAATGAATAGATGACGAATGTCCAGCAATCTCTGTGCGGTGCGCGCGGTGCGGTGCTCCCCCTTGGTAGTTAAAATACCCAATCCAAAAGAATAGTGAGTGAGGGCTTCGCACAATTTTCTTAGGGGAACTCATGTCGTTTCTGCTGGGTTGCCAAAGACATCATCGCCGAGGATCACATGCATGAGTGCTCAGTGCATGATGCTGCTCACTCGCAACCAGGCGCACCTAGCACCCAACACCAGGAACAGCCGCCAGCAGCAGCAGCGAAAACAAAGCCCCGAAGTAAAAAAGTGTTGGCAAAGAAAATGAACAGTGTAAGAGAGATAATAACAAGCCCTGAGAAAAGAAAAAAGGCCCTATCGACCCCTTTCCTGCCCATATTTCCAAATTCCTCCTGGTGCTGATCGATTTGCTTGCTCACTGTGAACCATTTCTCAGGAGAGTTCGACATCTCTCTCCTGTACTCGTGTCATGACCCATGACCCCTTCCCGCTATGCAACATTTGCCCAGGTTCCATTTCCCCAATGCAAAAAAAAAAAAACCAGTGGTTACAAGAAGACCATAAAAACCAAAACATTGACTGTATATGCCTATGCCTTGTATCTGTTCTGTGATCCAGAGGCGTACGAAGAATTTTCGGAAAAAATCCCTCGAAGGTTGGACCCGAACCGTGAACCAAACAAGGTTCCTCGACCATGAAGGATTAATTATCTGCCATCTCACTCTCACCAATGGCTCTCACTGAAATTGCTGGTTCCACTGTCCAGCGGCTTGATTCGGATTCTGGGGACCGGGCCAGCCCTGTCCATGTTGGGGATTAGGTTGCATGAACTGATTCTGTGCACCCATGGCATACATGCCACGCTGTCCCATTGCCATGTTACCATAGCCAGAAGCGTTCATTGCCTGCAATCCTGCTCCAGGTCCGTAAAGTTGTTGTCCACCCATACTGCCCGAGCTACCTTGGTGATGGAGCATGGGCATCTGTGGTGGTTGCATCTGTTGAGGATGAGGTGATGGACTTGCATGGGTACCACCAGGCAGTGGTGATGGGATTTGGCCATGCGCCAGATTAGGGGAGAACTGTGGTGTAGTCATCCGATGAAGCCCGGGCGACTGGTGCGGTTGAGGCGGTGGAGCTCCCCAGCTTTGTTGCTGGGGCTGCTGTTGCTGTTGCTGATTGATTGAATGGGGCGAAAAGCTACCCGCGCCACCAAAAGGGAGTTGTGGCTGTTGTGATGCGGACTGTGATATCGAGAGGTTCGAGGATGACCTCTGGAATTGGGCGTGTTGGGGAGTAAATTGAGAAGACTCGCGGGGAAAGTTCTGTTGCAAGCTCGGCTGACGAACGGGCGGTTGGATGGGGGTTTGCGCATGAGGGAACGAGGGCGGGTTCATAGCCGATTGTGAGGCTTGTGATTGTTGTGCGATGAGAGTGCCCTGCGTGCCTGGGAGATCTGCCGTGTTGAAACGTGGCGACGAAAAGGCATGACCGGTTGTGGCAACCTCCGCTTCTGCCTGTGGAGGGGTTGACACAGGCTGCTCATGCGGTCTTCTCCAATACTCATCTACGAGGGAGCGACGGTATCGGTTCTGCTGGTTGATGGTCCTGCTGAACTCTGCGGCATGTCCCGCCTGACTTGCCAATTCCGCGTCAGAACTGGATCGCGTGAGATCTTGGTAAGGCGGACCGGTGATGTCCTGCCTGGGGCGAACAATGTCCTTGTATCTCGAATCGTAAGCCGGATCAAACGGAGTCAGCTGAGCCATTGTGGAAGCAATACCCGATTGCAGCGCGGGCGGTTGCACTGCTCCATAGCCAGGACCATTGCTGTAGACGATGTCCCCATATGCGGCAGCGACTGTCGCTCTGGAGCTCAATTGATCCTGTGCGGCTGCTTCTCGAGCTCGTGCAGCGCCGGGTCGTTTCTCTCCGGCAGCATCCTGTTCTGTAAAGCCTTGCTTGATTGCTTTTGCTTCCCAGTAGTCGTCGCGGACGCGCCTGCCGTCCTTGATGACTCTGCTACCAAATTGCCGGAACATGGATCGAGCGGTCACAACCGCTATCTGTCGCGATCGGTAGGAATAGGGTAGAATTTCATGAGCAACCAGTTCTTCCTTCTCCTTTACACTTGCAATGATCTTGAAGAGAGATCGATTCTTGTTGAATAGCAAGTAGGAATCGCGATACTGGAGTTGGCGCGCACACTCGGTGGCCAGCATGAACAGCTTCTCACCTCTTCCGGGCAGAGTGAAGGTTCGGATTTTGTAATCGCGACCACCCTGAAGATATCCCAGTTGATCGACTTTCTTCTCGCCAGCGTCGTCATATTCACGCGGGACGTACTCGTCCCCTTCTGGGCCTAATGTATCGCTCGTGTGATCTCGAACTGTGGGGAGGGCTTTGATGGTGGATTTAGGGATGGTTCGAGGTGGCGAACTTTGAACCGGTGTGACTACGGGCTGTTGAAGCGCAGTCTGGTTCTTAGGGGTTTGTGCTAGGCCTGGTGAGGTTTGACTTGCTGGGGTTGGTAAGGAGTCGACATTAGATGTAAAATCTGCCGAGGTGCGAGGGGTTTTGGATGGCCTTCCCCGTTTGCGCGGGCCTGGTGGAGAGAATCAGTCATTGATAGAGGGAGGATGATATGAAATTTCGAGATGCTTACCATCATCATCAACTTGTTGATAGTCCCCATATTGTTCTGGGGATCGACTTCGCTTGACACCGCGAGGCCCGGCTTCACTCGATGGCTGTCTGCCAGCTCCTATCGCACGAGACGGGTTAGCATCAGAACGCGACAAGGATTCTTGGGGAATGTGTTTTGTGATGATGGACAATGCGCATCAGCGCGGCGGGAAACAAATCATGATGAAGAAATTGCAATGGGCCGATCGGATGGCCAGGACCGCGATCCAATGGAGGAGGAGCGTACCACTAGCGTTCAGAGCTGCAGGATTAATGGTGCCTGAACCATCGTTCATGTTGCCAACACCATTCAAAGCATTTGTCGGCTGGCGCGAGGGTGTATAAATGGACATGTCCAGGCGCGGGAGATAATGGAGAGGACTGGGTGGTGGTGGTGGTGATGATGTTGGTGGTGGAGGTATTGAAGCGTAGGCTTTCGCATCAGCACGGCGGCCCGTGAGCTGCCGGGATTCAGGCAGCACAGAGGTGAGCTGGGTAACCCCAGGATCGGCGAGGGTGCCTGCGTCTGATGATATTGTGACGCTCTAGACGGTGGAACCAAGGACAGTGAGGTGCGACGACGACGACGACGACGGCGACGACGACGACAGGAAGGCGCGGAGCAAGGTCAAGCGTGTAGGCATGCAGCAGTAGCGAGGATGACGATGGGTGTGATGGGCCAGTCGCGGTGGCGGAAGGGAAGTTTTGGTGGAGGAGATGGCAGAAGAAGCTGCTGGGGTGGCCAGTGGGTTTGGGAGGTGATCGGTTGGGTGTTGCTGCAACAGCGGGAGTTAATGAAAGGGTAACGGAGGGGGGAGTTGTGAGTGGAAGAAGCTGGGGCTAGGCGTGAGGTAGAGGTGCAGGTGCAGGTGAGGGTGCAGGTATAGGCCGAGGAGGAGGGAGAGGAGAGGAGCGGCGTTAGGCGTAGGCGTGGGCGTGGGCGTGGGTGTGGGCGGATGCCGAGGGGGCGTCAATGGTTGGACTGGGCGCTGGATGCAGGGTACGGATGCCTTGGACGGGTAATAGATACTAAGTACAAGTATCGTGCTCGTCCGTCTGCGGGTTGTGAAGTGAGTGATGATGATGATGATGAGGGACAATAATAATTGAGGTCGATGATGATTGTGGGCTGGTCTCCTGGTGCTGGATGAGAGAACCGGGGGGGGAGGCCCGCTGGTTGCTTGTTGCTGGTTGCTTGTATGGACTGAGTGCTGTAGCTGGCAGCTGGCAAGCCGGCGACTGCCAGTGAGAGCTTGAGAAGCTGAAAGTGGGAGCTGGGAAGCTGGCGGGCTGGCCACTCGGGTGGCACTAGAAGACTGGAAGAATTGAAGACTCAAGAGTGAAGAGGACAAGCCAAGGGCCAGGGCCAGGGCACGGGCACGGACAAGGACCAGGGCAAGGGCCGGTGAGCGTGCAGTGCAGCGCAGTGCAGTACAGTGCAGGTGCGGGAGCGGGTGCAAATGTCGTGTCAGTGACAGGCTGACGAGGGCGATCACTGATCACTTGGTCACTGGTCGTCAAGCAGCAGCAGCAGCGGCAAAGGCGACCGTAGCAATAATAACAATAATAATCGCGAGCCTGAGAGTGCGGGACACACCCCCGAAATAGCAGTTTGGTCTCTCGCTATCACTCGTGCTTCCCGCTGGCTCTATTCCTCGACCGTCCCCAGCCCAGCGTCCAAGTTGAGAAAAGGGTTTGCGTAGGGGCGTCTGGAGGGGTTTTTTTTACGTGGATTTGTCTTGTCGTCTTGCAGGCTGCAGCTTGATACCAGCAACGCTGCGACCGGCAAAACAGAGGAGGAAGATGGATTTTTGGTGGCTTGTCGGTGGCTTCACCAAAAAAGGTAGAATGACGAGTTTGCCGAGAGTGCTGGGGGGCGCTGGGGGGGCGCTGGGCCAGGTTAGTTAACTAGCCAGCTTTTCTTCGCGGGCGTCGCGGCAGCCGATGCGACTAAAGTCAAATCAAGGCCTTCTAGGGGTGGCGATACCTTCTACTTGCGTCAAATTTGGCTTTCGCAATGCCAGCTGGGATCCGTTCGTAGCTCTGTGCGAAGTGATACAGCTCGGTATTGTCGCCAGAAAGAGGAGTCGGAATTCCAGACGGCGATTTGGAAGATCGCAGTCGCAGTCGCAGTCGCAGTCGAGGATCAGAATTTGATGTTCACGTTGATAGATGAGGTGGAGACCAGAGAACAGGCGAGGCTGGCCCTGATGTTGGACGCCAAATGCGACGAAGCTGTACGGAGTACGGAGTATAGAATAACTACTGGGGTGATTGGTGTCAGCGATCACTGATCAGGTCGAGTCGAGGGTGCGGGCTTCAAGTTCAATGACCAGGACCACGATTCGAGTGCTGATTCCGTACGAGGAGGTGAGGATTTAATTAGATCATCTGCCACCCCAGGTGCTGTTGCAGCCAGAGTGCTTTCAGGCTTGACTGCTTTGGTCGCGGGTGCCTGCCCAGCATCAAGTCTGATATGGACGTGTGGATTTCCTACTGCACGCGTAGCAGGAAGACCTGTTGGTAAGCTAATTACCTAGGTGCCTAAAAGGACGGGCTCAAGCTGTCTGAGTCCGTATCAATTGAACAAAATGGGTTGCCCATGTGGGTTTCCTGGCTGGCGGTGGTTCAGCTTTAGTGGGAGGTAGTGGTACGACGAGTCGTTGGGCCCCTAAGGCTATAACTAGACGGGGCTCTGAGAAACGTCGGCTGGTTCGGCTCTCTCCGGGTCCCAGTTCGATCCAGCTGCCTGGTCACGGCGGTCAGGGAATGTGGGAACGGGGGGATGTCGTCAAGTAATACGGAGGACCATCATGGTAATTGAA